>Ga0105248_10000071_pt1 | contig 118281 bp, 122 predicted proteins | sample KBSS34metaG_FD_81524 | JGI IMG/M metagenome (GOLD analysis project Ga0105248, IMG submission 81524) | Switchgrass rhizosphere microbial communities from Kellogg Biological Station, Michigan, USA - KBS S3-4 metaG | ecosystem: Host-associated > Plants > Roots > Rhizosphere > Soil | place... | reverse complement strand
CGGCGTGGACATCCGTCCCGGCAACATCATCGAATATGAAGGCGGCATCTGGCGCGCCGTCAAAATCCAGCACACCCAGCCGGGCAAGGGCGGCGCCTACATGCAGGTCGAGCTCAAGAACCTGATCGACGGGCGCAAAAACAACGTTCGCTTCCGTTCCGCCGAGACGGTCGAGCGCGTTCGCCTCGACACCAAGGATTTTCAATATCTCTATCACGACGGCGACATGCTCGTGTTCATGGACAAGGACACGTACGAGCAGGTGTCGCTGCCCGAGGATTTGATCGGTGAGCCCGCGGCCTTCCTCCAGGATGGGATGGACGTGGTCATGGAGCTCTATGACGAGCGCCCGATCAGTGTGCAGTTGCCCGACCAGATCGAAGCGACGATCGTCGAAGCCGACGCGGTGGTGAAGGGCCAGACCGCCTCATCCAGCTACAAGCCGGCCAAGCTCGACAATGGCGTCCGGGTCATGGTCCCGCCGCACATTGCCGCCGGCACCCGCATCGTTGTCGACGTCTACAGCCGCGAATATGTGAAGCGCGCCGACTAGGATGGTCTCTCACTCCGGCCTGATCACCGTCATGACTCGCGCCGCGCGCAAGGCGGCGCCGCGCCTGCGCCGCGACTTCGGCGAGGTCGAGCAGCTCCAGGTCAGCCGCAAGGGGCCGGCCGATTTCGTGTCGATGGCCGACCAGCGCGCCGAGGCGACGATCGTCGAGGAATTGCGCACCGCGCGGCCCGACTGGGGCCTGCTGCTCGAGGAAGCGGGCGAAATCGCCGGCAATCCCGACAAGCCGCGGTGGATCGTCGACCCGCTCGATGGCACCACCAACTTCCTCCACGGCGTGCCGCATTTCTCGATTTCGATCGCGGTCGAGGAGAAAAAGCCGGGCGGCGGCACCGAAATCAGCCACGGGCTGGTCTACCAGCCGCTGACCGACGAGACTTTCTGGGCCGAAAAAGGCCGCGGCGCGTGGCTTAACGAGCGCCGGCTCCGGGTGTCGGCGCGCAAGGACCTGTCCGATTGCCTGATCGGCACCGGCATTCCCCATTGCGGACGCGGCGCGCCCACGGAGTGGGCCAAAATCTACAATGCCGTGGGCAGCGAAGTCGCCGGCATCCGTCGCTTCGGCTCGGCCGCGCTCGACCTCGCCTGGGTCGCCGCCGGGCGCATGGACGGCTTCTGGGAGGACGAACTCGACCTGTGGGATACGGCCGCGGGCGTGATCCTGGTTAAGGAGGCGGGCGGGTTCGTGACCGATTATCGCGGTGGCGATCGCTTGTTCGAACGCCGCGAATATCTCGCCGGGTCGGCGACGATCCATTCGCGGCTGCAGAAATTGGTCGCCGGGGCGCTGCGGTGATCCTTGCGCTGGTCGCCGCAGCGGCGCTCCAGCCGCAGACGATTCTGACCATCGACCCCAGCCACCGCCTCGTCGAGGGCATCGCCAGCGACGGCAAGACCATCTGGGTGTCGAGCATCCTCGATCGCCAGGTGCTGGCCTGTCGCAAAACCTGTCGGACGATCGCGACCTTGCCGGCGCCGTTGCGTCCGTTCGCGATCGCCTGGGACCGGCAGCGCAAGCAATTGTGGGTCGCGGCCGACTGCCCGCCGGGGGTTGCAGCGATCCAGGCATGCGAGCGTGGCGCGTTGCTCGCGCTCGATTCGCGCGGGCGCGTCCGGACCCGCATTTCGCCCTCGGCGGGCACTTTTCACCCTGGCGACGTTTCGGCGTCGGGCGGGCGGGTGTTCGTCAGCGATAGCCAGAACGGCTTGGTCTTTCGCCTTCTGCCGAGCGGGAAGGCGCTGATGGCGGTGAACCTTCCGGGCGACGGCAAGAGCGCTCAGGGGACGGCGCTCACGCCGGACGGTGAGGCGCTGATCGCGGCCGATTACAGCCTTGGCGTACGCGCGATCGATCTCGCCACCTTCAAGGCGACCGTGCTGCCGCGCCAGGACGGCAAGCCGTTGCGCGGGATCGACGGCCTCGTGCGCTGCGGATCGACCTATTATGGCATCTACAACGGTGCCGCGCCGGGCCTGCTGGTGGCCTTCACCCGCACCGCCCAGGGCATCGCGTTCAGCCAGCCGCTGGGCGAGGTGACGCTGCCCGATCCGACCCAGATCGCGTATGATGGCAAGCGCCTGCTGATTGTTGCTGACTCGGGCTGGGCGACGATCGACAAGCCCGATGTGCCGCGCAGCACGGGCGCGCCAATCGTCGCGGTCCGTCTGTCGCACGATTGTCAGCCGCTTTAGTCCTGATTCCGGCTGTTCCCGGTGTTGCGGCCTCGGGCACGCTGCCCTAAAGCCGCGCCAAGTTTTCGAACCCGGAGTTTCCCCTTGGCGAGCGTTGCCGCAGGCTATTTGCCAATCCTGCTGTTCCTGATCATCGCCCTCGGCTTGTCCACGGGCTTTGTCGTGCTGCCGATGATCGTTTCGCGCCTGACCGGGGCGCACAAGCCCGACCCGGCCAAGCTCAGCGAATATGAGTGCGGCTTCCCGGCGTTCGACGATGCCCGGGCCGAGTTCGACGTGCGCTTCTATCTGGTCGCGATCCTGTTCATCGTGTTCGATCTCGAAGCCGCATTCCTGTTCCCGTGGGCGGTCAGCCTCAATTTCACCAAGTGGACCGGATGGACGGCGATGGTTGCGTTCCTGATCGAGCTTGGCCTCGGCCTCGCTTATGCGTGGAAGAAGGGGGCGCTCGAATGGGAGTGATGCTCGACCCCCAGCATGATCGCATGCCGACCGAGAACGAGCTGGCGCGGATCGCCGGCCTCGTCCCCGGCGAAGTCGAACAGAAGAAACTCGAGGAGTTGCGGCAGTCGCTCAACGAGAAGGGCTTCATGGTCACGACGACCGAGGATCTGTTCACCTGGGCGCGGACCGGGTCCTTGTGGTGGATGACGTTCGGACTGGCGTGCTGCGCGGTTGAGATGATCCATGTGAACATGCCGCGCTATGACCTTGAAAGATTTGGCGCAGCACCGCGCGCGAGCCCGCGTCAGTCGGACGTGATGATCGTCGCCGGGACCTTGTGCAACAAGATGGCCGCGCCGCTCCGCCGGGTCTACGACCAGATGAGCGAACCGCGCTACGTCATTTCGATGGGCAGTTGCGCCAACGGCGGCGGCTATTACCATTACTCTTACTCGGTGGTGCGCGGCTGCGACCGGATCGTGCCGGTCGACATTTACGTTCCCGGCTGCCCGCCGACCGCCGAAGCCCTGCTTTACGGGATTCTCCAGCTGCAGCGGAAAATCCGCCGCGAAGGGACGATCGAACGGTGAGCGTCGCGTTACACGTCCCGCGGACCGCCTCCGACGAAGGGGTGATCGACGCCGCAACGAAGGCGCTGGGCGACGCATTGCTTGGCGTGAAGGAGCATGTCGGCGAAATTACGCTGACTGTGAAGCGCGATGAGATCGTCAACGTTCTCAAGAAGCTGCGCGACACGGCTGGGCTGGAATATCAGCAGTTGATGGAGATGGCCGGGGTCGATTATCCCGATCGAGCCGAACGGTTCGAAGTGGTTTATCAGCTACTCTCGCTGACTCGGAACCGGCGGCTGCGGGTTAAGGTTTCGACCGACGAAGCGACGCCGGTGCCCAGCGTCACCGGGCTGTGGCCGGTCGCCGGCTGGCTCGAGCGCGAGGTCTACGACATGTACGGCGTGACCTTCGCCGGCAATCCGGACTTGCGACGGATCCTCACCGATTACGGGTTCGAGGGCTATCCGCAGCGCAAGGACTTCCCGCTCACCGGTCACATCGAGCTGCGTTACTCGGAGGCCGAGAAGCGCGTGGTCTACGAACCGGTGTCGTTGCCCCAGGATTTCCGCACCTTCGACTTCCTGATGCCGTGGGAAGGGCCGGAATACGTCCTCCCAGGCGACGAGAAAGCGGTCGGCGAAGCGCCCGGTGCGCCATCTCCCGCGCCCGCAGCCAGCGGGCCGCCGCCGGTCAAGGCTGAGGCGCCGAAGAAGAAGGGCGCGCGCAAGCCGCGGGCGAAAAAATCGTGACCGATACCCGCACCGAGGAGCGCAGCCGCAAGCGCACGGTCGAAGTCAGCGTCGGCGAGCCGCTCGGCCATCCGCGCGATCCCGGCGACGACAAGATCAGCAATTACACGGTCAATTTCGGGCCACAGCACCCGGCCGCGCACGGCGTGCTCCGGCTGATCATGGAATTGGACGGCGAGATCGTTGAGCGGCTCGACCCGCATATCGGGCTGCTCCATCGCGGCACCGAGAAGCTGATCGAGTACAAGACCTACGCCCAGGCGTTGCCTTACTTCGACCGGCTCGATTACGTGTCGCCGATGTGCATGGAGCACAGCTTCGTGCTCGCGATCGAGAAGTTGATGGGGCTCGAAGTGCCGCTGCGGGCCCAGTATATCCGCGTGCTGATGGCGGAAATGACCCGCATTTCCAACCATATGCTCCAGCTCGGCAGCCACATCATGGACGTTGGCGCCATGACGCCAAACCTGTGGTTGTTCGAAGTGCGCGAAGACACGATGCAATTTTACGAGCGGGCGTCGGGCGCGCGGATGCACGCCAATTATTTCCGTGCCGGCGGGGTGCGCTACGATCTGCCGCCCAAGCTGCTCGCCGACATCGGCGACTGGCTCGATAATCGGCTGCATTTGTTCGAGGACGCGATCAGCCTGGTCGCCGACAACCGCATCTTCAAGCAGCGCAACGTCGACATCGCCAAGATGAGCCGCGAGGATTCGATCGCCTGGGGCTTCTCCGGGCCGATGATCCGCGCCGCCGGCATCCCGTGGGACATCCGCCGCTCGCAGCCGTACGAAGTCTATGACCGGATGGAGTTCGACATTCCGGTCGGCACCAACAACGATTGCTACGACCGCTTCATGGTGAGGGTCGAGGAAGTGCGGCAGTCGGCGAAGATCATGCGCCAGTGCCTCGACCAAATGCCTGCCGGACCGGTCGCGACCGACGACCGCAAGGTATTCCCGCCGTCGCGCATGGAGATGAAGCAGTCGATGGAAGCGATGATCCATCACTTCAAGCTCTACACCGAAGGCTATCACGTGCCCGCGGGCGAAGTGTACGTGGCGACCGAGAGCCCCAAGGGCGAGTTCGGCGTCTATCTGGTCGCGGATGGCACCAACAAACCCTACCGCTGCAAGATCCGCCCGACCGGCTTTTCGCACCTCCAGGCGATGGATTTCATGATGCGCGGCCACATGCTTGCGGACACCACCGCGATCCTGAGCGCGCTCGACATCGTGTTTGGGGAGGTGGACCGGTGACAATGGCGACAGCCAGTTTCGGACGAAACCTACGGCCATGGTTGCCGCTGACTTATCACGTCGGCGCCTTAGCCAGTTTTGTTAAACTGACGTTCTTCGATGGCGTAACGTACAATTGGTGGAATTGGTTTTTGTTGGTACCCATCCAGCTCTTTCTTGCTGAGATTTGGCCGATTTATTGGTTGCTCATTCGGCCTTTCTCTGGACATGTTAGTGGTTAGTCCCGCCACCATCCTCGACAACGCCGAAGTGCGCGCGCGCTGGGAGGGATTCGCCTGGACCGCGGCCAATGCGGCCAAGGCCAAGGCAATCATCGCGCGCTATCCCGAGGGGCGGCAGGCGTCGGCGGTGATCCCGTTGCTCGACCTCGCCCAGCGCCAGGTCGGGGCCGAGACCGAAACCCAGGGCTGGCTGCCGATCCCGGTCCAGGAATATGTCGCGCGCGAGCTCGATATGCCGGCGGTCCGCGTGCTCGAGGTCGCGAGCTTCTACACCATGTTCAACCTCGCGCCGGTCGGCCGCTTCCACGTCCAGGTGTGCGGGACGACGCCGTGCATGCTGCGCGGATCGGACGACGTGCTCGCGGCGTGCAAGGCGCGGGGCTTACGCAAGGGCCATACGACCGACGACGGGCTGTTCACCCTGACCGAAGTCGAGTGCCTCGGTGCCTGCGCCAACGCGCCGATGGTCCAGATCAACGACGATAATTACGAGGATCTGACCGAGGCGAGCATGGGCGCGATCCTCGACGCGCTGGCGGCGGGCAAGGCGCCCAAGCCGGGCCCGCAAATCAACCGCCAGACCAGCTGCCCAGAAGGTAGCCCGACCACGCTCAAGAAGATGGCCGAGCGCAATTACGATTACCGGCCGCAATGGACGGCTACGGCCGGGGAGGGGGCGCAATGAGAGACGTGATCAAGATCGTTCTGGCGATCCTCATCGTCGTGATCGCGTGGAAGATATTCAAAGGCCTGATCGGGCTGGCGATCGGCATCGCACTGGCGGGGCTCGTGGTTTACGGCGTGATGAAGCTGGTCGACGGGCGGCCGAACCGTCTCAAATGACCATCGTCGCCATCCTCGTCGCCGTCGTGCTCGCCTTCCTGGCGTTCAAGTTCGTCACCGGCATGATCAAGTTCGGCGTGATCGCGCTGATCGTCGTCGCGATCGCTTGGTTCGTGCTGAAGGGCGGAGCCTTCTGATGGGCTATACCGGACCGCTGGCGGACAAGGACCGCATCTTCACCAACCTCTACGGCTTCCAGGAGCCGTGGCTGAAGGCAGCGCAGGCGCGCGGCGACTGGGACGATACCAAGGCGCTGATGGCCAAGGGCCAGGACGCGATCATCGATATCGTCAAGACGTCCGGGCTGCGCGGGCGTGGCGGCGCCGGCTTCCCGACCGGCATGAAGTGGAGCTTCATGCCCAAGGAGCCCAAGCCCGGCAAACCTAACTTCCTGGTGATCAACGCCGACGAGTCCGAGCCCGGCAGCTGCAAGGACCGCGAGATCATCCGCCATGATCCACACAAATTGATCGAAGGCTCGCTGATCGCCGGTTTCGCCATGCGCTGCCGCGCCGGGTACATCTATATCCGCGGCGAATTCATCCAGGAAACCCACGTCCTGGAGCGTGCGGTTGCCGAAGCTTACGAAGCCGGTTTGTTGGGCAAGAACGCCTGCGGATCGGGCTATGATTTCGACCTGTTCGTCCACCGCGGCGCCGGCGCTTACATCGTCGGCGAAGAGACCGCGATGCTCGAAAGTCTTGAGGGCAAAAAGGGCCTGCCGCGCATGAAGCCGCCGTTTCCGGCCGGCGCCGGGCTCTACGGCTGCCCGACCACGGTCAACAATGTCGAATCGCTCGCAGTGGTGCCGACGATCCTGCGCCGCGGGGCGGAATGGTGGGCCGGCATCGGCAATCCCAAGAACGAAGGCACCAAGCTGTTCCAAATCTCGGGCCATGTGAATTGCCCGTGCACGGTCGAGGAAGCAATGGGGATCAGCTTCCGCGAGTTGATCGAACGCCATGCCGGCGGGATCCGCGGCGGCTGGGATAAGCTGCTGGCGGTGATCCCCGGCGGATCGTCGGTCCAGCTGGTGCCGGCAGAGCAGATCATGGACGCGCCGATGGATTTCGACGGGCTCAGGGCGCTCGGCTCGGGCCTCGGCACCGCGGCGGTGATCGTCATGGACAAGTCGACCGACGTGGTCCGTGCGATCAGTCGCATCAGCTACTTCTACAAGCATGAGAGCTGCGGCCAGTGCACCCCGTGCCGCGAGGGCACCGGGTGGATGTGGCGGATGATGGAGAAGCTCCGCGAGGGCGATGCCGAAGTCGCCGACATCGACAAATTGCTTGATGTCACCAAGCAGGTCGAAGGCCACACCATCTGCGCGCTCGGCGACGCCGCGGCGTGGCCGATCCAGGGCCTGGTCCGGCATTTCCGCCCCGAGCTCGAACGCCGCATCGCCGAGCGGGCAGGCAAGCGCATGCTGGAGGCCGCGGAATGACGACAACCCAGATCATCCTGGTCATCGCGATCGTCACCGCGATCGCCGTTGCCCTGCTCGCGGCGCAACGCGGTGGGCCGCGGGTGACCACGATCGAACGCAAGACGGAACGTGCCGACAAGGAAGAGGAGGACAGGTCATGAAGCTTATCGCCATTACCATTGCCTCGGGAGCAGTCCTGATGTCGGCCGCCGCCTGGGGCGCGGCTGCGAACCTTCCGGCGATGCACGCGTACGGCCATTGCGCGACCCAACGCGCGCCCAAGGACGTTACTTACCTGCTCGACCAGGATTACCGTGGTGGGGGCTACAATAACGGGCTGAAGTCTCTGGCGAAAAAGACCGCTGGTTGCCCGGGGGCGTCGGCCGGCGGCGGCGTGTTCGCCGGAATCCTGGCCGAAGAGCTGCTCGAATACGGGCACACGCCCCGGCAGGTCGCGACGATGCTCGGCAAGGCGCCGAAAAAGCCCATCGGCAGCAATGACGTTGCTGCCGCTGCGGTGTGCGCGGTCCGTGCCAATCCGGGCGGCGTCGCGCAGCTGCTGACTGCGGGCTACGGTTCGAAGGACGAGGCCGCCGCGCTCAAGGGGTTGACCCCGGCGCTCAACGGCTGCCTCAAGGGGCAGAAGCTCAACGCCGGTGGAACCGAACTCCGCGCGATGCTCGCGCTCGCCGGCTTCCGCAATTTCCGAGCCGCGGGGGGCTGATGCCGAAAGTCACCGTCGACGGCGTTGAGCTAGAGGTCCCGCAGGGCGCGACCGTGCTGCAGGCGTGCGAGCTTGCCGGCAAGGAGATCCCGCGCTTCTGTTATCACGATCGCCTGTCGATCGCCGGCAATTGCCGGATGTGCCTGGTCGAAGTCGCGCCGGGGCCGCCTAAGCCGCAGGCGAGCTGCGCCTTGCCCGCTGCCGACGGCCAGACGATCCGTACCGATACGCCGATGGTCAAAAAGGCGCGCGAAGGAGTGATGGAGTTTCTGCTCATCAACCACCCGCTCGATTGCCCGATCTGTGACCAGGGCGGCGAATGCGACCTCCAGGACCAGGCGATGGCCTATGGCCGCAGCGGCACCCGCTACGAGGAGAATAAGCGCGCGGTCGACGACAAATATTTCGGGCCGATCATCAAAACCTCGATGAACCGCTGCATCCAGTGCACGCGCTGCATCCGCTTCTCGAGCGAAGTCGCCGGGGTCGACGAGATCGGCATGCTGTACCGCGGCGAGGACGCGCAGATTACCTCCTACCTCGAACATGCGGTGAGCGGCGAATTGTCGGGCAACCTTGCCGATGTGTGCCCGGTCGGCGCACTGCTGCAGAAGCCGCAGAGCTTCGAGAGCCGTTCGTGGGAGCTGCGCCGCGTGCCCGGCATCGACGTAATGGACGCGGTTGGATCGAACATACGGCTCGACGTGCGGCAGCGGCAGGTGATGCGGGTGCTGCCGCGGGTCAACGAGGACGTCAACGAGGAGTGGATCAGCGACAAGACGCGGCACCATGTCGATGCGCTGGTCCGCAACCGGCTCGACCGGCCGTGGGTGCGCGAGAAAGGCAAATTGCGCGAGGCGAGCTGGGCGGACGCGTTGGCGCTGTTCGCCAAAAAGCTGAAGAAGGCGGGAAGCAAGGTCGCGGCGATCGCCGGCGATTTGCTCGACGCCGAGACGATGTATGCGGCCAAGGCGCTGCTCGCGGGGCAGGGGTCGAGTCTGTTTGAAGGGCGGCAGACCGGGCTGACTTACGACACCAGCAGCCTCGGTGCGGTGGCGTTCAATTCGACCATTGCGGGCATCGAGACCGCCGACGTGCTGCTGCTGGTCGGGTCGAACATTCGCTGGGAAGCGCCGTTGATCGCGACCCGCGTGCGCAAGATCGCGCGCAAGGGCGGCAAGGTGTTTGCGATCGGGCCCGAAACCGACCTCTGCATGAAGGTCGAATGGCTCGGCAACGATTTGAAATTGCTCGCTAAACTGCCGAAGAAAGTCACGGACACGTTCGCCAAGGCCGAGCGGCCGGCGGTGATCGTCGGGCCGGGCGCGCTGGGCGCGGGCGCGCTTGGCGCGTCACTGGCGCTGGTCAAGCCGCTGGGGTTGATCAAAGACGGCTGGAACGGCTTCAACGTGTTGCACATTTCGGCGTCGCGGATGGCGAGCCTGATGCTTGGCTACGCCCAGAAGGGCGGGATTGCCGACATTGAAGCCGCGAAGCCCGAGGTCGTACTGCTGCTCGGCGCGGACGAAGTGGCGGCCGATCGGTTCAAGGGTGCGTTCAAGATTTATATCGGGCACCACGGCGATGCTGGGGCCAGACAAGCCGACCTCGTGCTGCCGGGCGCGGCTTATGCTGAAAAGCACGGGACCTACGTTAACACCGAGGGGCGCGTGCAGCGGAGCGAGAAAGCCGCTTTCGCGCCGGGCGAAGCGCGCGAGGATTGGGCGATCCTGCGCGCGGTCAGCGAGCTCACGGGCAAGGCGCTGTCGTTCGACAATTTTGGCCAATTGCGCACTGCGATGATCAAGGATCATCCCGAACTCGGCCGCGACGGGCTGATCGATCTACCGTGGTCGCCGCCCAAGCTCGACGCGAAGGCGGAGGGGCCGATCCGCTATCCGATCGGTGATTTCTTCCAGACCAACGCCATCTGTCGCAACAGCCCGACCATGCAGCGCTGTTCGGAAGAGCTGGTCGCCGGCGTCCTGCACAAGGAAGCGGCGGAGTGACCGCGCTCTTCCAGCATTGGGGCGCCACCTACGAATGGGCGTGGTTCATCTCGATGGTCATCGGGATTCTGGTGATCGCCCTGCCGCTGATGCTCGCGGTGGCGATGATCATTTATGCCGACCGCAAGATCTGGGCGGCGATTGCGCTGCGCCGCGGGCCCAATGTGGTGGGGCCGTGGGGATTGCTGCAGAGCTTCGCCGACGGGCTCAAGGTGTTCCTCAAAGAGACCATCATCCCGACCAGCGCCAACAAGGGCCTGTTCCTGATCGCGCCGATCGTCACCTTCGCGACGGCGCTGATCGTGTGGGCGGTGGTGCCGTTCCAGGCCGGTATGGTGCTCGCCGACGTCAATGTCGGGCTGCTCTACGTCCTCGCTGCAAGCTCGCTCGGGGTCTATGGCGTGATCGTCGCCGGCTGGGCGTCCAACTCCAAATATCCGTTTTTCTCGGCGCTCCGCGCGGCGGCGCAGATGGTCAGCTACGAAGTGTCGATCGGCTTCGTCCTGATCACCGTCGTGCTCTACGCCAACAGCTTCAATCTGAGCGAAATCGTAATGCAGCAGCAGGGCTTCGGGCTCGGCATCTTCAACGGCTTCGGCTTCAACCTGTTGCTGTTCCCGATGTGGGTGGTGTTCTTCATCAGCTCGATGGCCGAGACGTTCCGCACGCCGTTCGATCTGGTCGAGGCCGAAAGCGAGCTGGTTGCCGGGCACCAGACCGAATATTCGTCCATGAGCTTCGCGCTCTTCTGGCTCGGCGAATATGCCAACGTCATCCTGATGTGCGCGCTCAACGCGCTGCTGTTCTGGGGCGGGTGGCTGCCGCCGGTCGACTGGGCGCCGCTCTACGCCATCCCGGGCATCATCTGGCTGCTGGCCAAGATGTGCTTCTTTTTCTTCTGCTTCGGCTGGGTGAAGGCGACCGTGCCGCGCTACCGCTATGACCAGTTAATGCGGCTTGGGTGGAAGATTTTCCTGCCGCTGAGCATCGTCTTCGTCATTCTGGTTTCGGGCTGGCTGATGCTCACGCGTTATGGAGGCGGAGCATGAAGCACTGGATCAAATCCTTCACCCTGTGGGAGTTCGTCCGCGCCCATGCGCTGACGCTGAGGTATTTCTTCAAACCCAAGGCGACGATCAACTACCCGTACGAGAAGAACCCGACCTCGCCCCGCTTCCGCGGCGAGCATGCGCTGCGCCGCTACCCCAATGGTGAAGAGCGCTGCATCGCGTGCAAATTGTGCGAGGCAATCTGCCCGGCGCTGGCGATCACCATTGAATCCGAGCCGCGCGAGGACGGCAGCCGCCGCACCACCCGCTACGACATCGACATGGTCAAATGCATCTATTGCGGCCTGTGCCAGGAGGCGTGCCCGGTCGATGCGATCGTCGAGGGACCGAACCTCGAATTCGCCACCGAGACCCGGGAGGAATTGCTCTACGACAAGGCCAAATTGCTCGCCAACGGGGACAAGTGGGAGCAGGCGATTGCCGCCAACCTTGCCGCCGATGCGCCCTACCGGTAGGCGCGCCGCACCTTGATCGCCATTCTCGCCTTTTACCTGTTCGCGACGCTCACGATCGTTCCGGCGTTCGCGGTGATCTTCGCGCGCAACCCGGTGCACAGCGTGCTGTGGCTGATCCTCGCGTTCTTCAACGCGGCGGGACTGATGCTGCTGCTCGGCGCCGAGTTCATCGCGATGCTCGTGGTGATCGTTTACGTCGGCGCGGTCGCGGTCTTGTTCCTGTTCGTGGTGATGATGCTCGACGTCGACTTCGCGTCGCTGCGCTCGGGCTTCACCAAGAACCTGCCGTTCGGGATCATCATCGCTTTGGTCCTGCTGGCCGAGATCGTGGTCGCGATGATGTCCCGCGGCGCCGGTCCTGGCGGTGGCCAGATTGCCGCGACGAGCCAACCCAACATCGTGGCGCTCGGGCAGCTGCTCTACAGCCGCTATTTGTTGCCATTCGAGCTCGCGGGGCTGATCTTGCTGGTGGCGATGATCGGTGCGATCGTGCTCACCCACCGCCGCCGCGGCGACACCCGCTCGCCCAACATCTCGAAGCAAATCCGCCGCCGGCCGCAAGATTCCTATCGCAATACCAATCCCGGCGTAGGCGAGGGGATGAAGCTGTGATCGGCCTCACCCATTACCTGACCGTCGCCGCGATCCTGTTTACGATCGGCGTGCTCGGCATTTTCCTCAACCGCCGCAACGTCATCCTGATGCTGATGGCGATCGAGTTGATCCTGCTCGCGGTGAACATCAACCTCGTCGCTTTCTCGGCCTATCTCGGTGATCTGACCGGGCAGGTGCTGGCGATGTTCGTGCTGACCGTCGCCGCCGCCGAAGCCGCGATCGGGCTCGCCATCCTGGTCATCTTCTTCCGCCGCCGCGGCTCGATTGCGGTCGACGACGTCAACCGGATGCGCGGCTGATGGCGCTCGAACTGATCGTCTTCCTGCCGCTGCTGGCGGCACTGGTCGCCGGGCTCGGCGGCCCGTGGATTGGCAAGACCGCGGCCAAGGCGGTAACCACTGGCGCCTTGTTCGTCGGCGCGGCGCTGAGCTGGCCGATCTTTTTCCAATATATCGCGGGGTCGGCGCAGCCGATGGTTGTGCCGGTGCTCGACTGGATCCGGTCGGGCGATCTGGTGGTCGACTGGGCGCTGCGGCTCGACAGCCTGACCGCTGTGATGCTGGTGGTCGTCACCACCGTATCCAGCCTCGTCCACCTCTACAGCTGGGGCTATATGGAGGAGGACCCGGGCCAGCCCAGGTTCTTCGCCTATCTGTCGCTGTTCAGCTTTGCGATGCTGATGCTGGTGACCGCCGACAGCCTGGTCCAGATGTTCTTCGGCTGGGAAGGCGTCGGGCTCGCGTCCTACCTTCTGATCGGTTTCTGGTACCACAAGCCGTCGGCCAATGCGGCGGCGCTGAAGGCGTTTGTCGTCAATCGCGTCGGCGATTTCGGCTTCAGCCTTGGTATTTTCGGCACCTTCCTGGTGTTCGGTACCGTGTCGATCCCGGCGATCCTCGCGGCCGCGCCGCACATGGCCGGATCGACCATCGGCTTTGCCGGGATGCACATCGATACGATGACCTTGCTGTGCCTGCTGCTGTTCGTCGGGGCGATGGGCAAATCGGCCCAGCTCGGGCTGCACACCTGGCTGCCCGACGCGATGGAGGGCCCGACCCCAGTCAGCGCGCTGATTCACGCCGCGACCATGGTCACCGCCGGCGTGTTCATGGTCTGCCGCCTGTCGCCGATGTTCGAAACCAGCGCGACGGCGATGCATGCCGTCACGTATGTCGGCGCCGCTACCTGCATTTTCGCCGCGACCGTCGGCTGCGCCCAGACCGACATCAAGCGCGTGATCGCTTATTCGACCTGCTCGCAACTGGGCTACATGTTCTTCGCCGCGGGCGTCGGCGCGTACGGCGCGGCGATGTTCCATCTCTTCACCCACGCCTTCTTCAAGGCGTTGCTGTTCCTCGCTGCGGGCTCGGTCATCCACGCGATGCACCACGAGCAGGACATGCGCTACTATGGCGGCCTCAGAAAACAGATCCCGATCACCTTCTGGGTGATGATCATCGGCACGCTGGCGATTACCGGCGTCGGGCTCGGGCCGATTGGCTTTGCCGGTTTCTGGTCGAAGGATGCGATCCTCGAGCACAGCTGGGCCGCCGGATCGGTATCGGGGACGATCGCCTTCTGGCTCGGCGCGTTCGCCGCCTTGCTGACCAGTTTCTATTCGTGGCGGCTGATCTTCCTCACCTTCTACGGCGCCCCGCGCTGGGCCGCGTCGGAGCATATCCAGCACGCGCTGCACCATGAGACGGATCTGCAGTCGGAACCGGATCACGGTCATGCCAAGGCGCACGCCAAGGGGACCGGCGGTTATCACCCGCACGAAAGCCCGTGGACGATCCTCGTGCCGATCTTTCTGCTCGCGATCGGGGCGGTGTTCGCGGGTCAGATCTGGCACGGCATTTTCGTCGACGCGACGCGCGGGCCGGAGTTCTGGCGCGGCGCGGTCTCGTTCAGCGAGCATCTCGCCCACGCCGCGCATGAGTCCCCGATGTGGGTCAAGCTGACCCCGACGATCGTCATGCTGCTTGGCCTCGGCATCGCGTACAACAATTACATCCGCAATCCGGCCGCGCCGGCCGCGTTCGTCGCGCAATTCCCGGCGGTGCACCGGTTCGTGCTCAACAAATGGTATTTCGACGAGCTCTACGACGTGCTGTTCGTGCGCCCCGCTCTGTGGTTCGGGCGGCTGTTCTGGAAGCAGGGTGACGAAGGCACGATCGACCGCTTCGGTCCGCATGGCGCGGCCTATGCGGTCGGGGTCGGCAACCGTATCGCGGCGCGGGTGCAGTCGGGCTATCTTTATAGCTACGCCTTGGTGATGCTCTTGGGCCTGATCGGCGCCGCGAGCTGGGCAATCTGGTGGGCCAAGTGACGAGCCTCCCGTTGCTCTCGATCCTGATCGCGCTGCCGCTGATCGCGGCACTGCTGTGCCTGTTGGTCAAGGCCAATGCGGCGCGGTGGATCGCCCTCGTCGCAACCCTCGCCGACCTCGCGCTCGGCATCTATTTGTGGGTCAATTACAACCCTGACGGCGCGCAATGGCAGTATGTCGAGAAGCTGCCGCTCGGCCACGGGATCGACTGGGCGCTCGGCGTCGATGGCATCGCGATCGTGCTGATCATGCTGTCGGTGTTCCTGATGCCGATCTGCATCGGCGCCAGCTGGAGGGCGATCGAGAAGCGCGTGTCCGAATATATGGCCGCGTTCCTGCTGATGGAATCTTTGATGCTCGGCGTGTTCGCGGCGCAGGATTTGTTCCTGTTCTACGTCTTTTTCGAGGGTGGCCTGATCCCGATGTATCTGATCATCGGCATCTGGGGCGACGCCGAACGGATCAAGGCGAGCTACAAATTCTTCCTCTATACCCTGCTCGGCTCAGTGCTGATGCTGATCGCCATGCTGTACATGGCAGGCACCGCGCAGACCTCGTCGATCCCGGCGTTGATGGCCTACGACTTCTCGCCGGCGGCGCAGAAATGGCTATTCCTCGCGTTCCTCGCCAGCTTCGCGGTCAAGCTGCCGATGTGGCCGGTCCACACGTGGTTGCCGGACGCCCACGTCCAGGCGCCGACCGCGGGTTCGGTAATCCTCGCCGGTGTGCTGCTGAAGCTCGGCGGTTACGGTTTCGTCCGCTTCTCGCTGCCGATGTTCCCCGACGGATCGGCGATGTTCGTGCCGCTGATGTTCGCTTTGTCGGGGATCGCGATCGTCTACACCTCGCTGGTCGCGCTGGTGCAGCGCGATATGAAGAAGCTGATCGCTTATTCGTCGGTCGCGCACATGGGTATGGTCACCTTTGGGCTGTTCGCGATGAACCGCCAGGGGATCGAGGGCGCGATCATCGTCATGCTCAGCCACGGCCTCGTCTCGGGCGCGCTCTTCCTGATCGTCGGCGTGGTCTACGACCGGCTGCACACGCGCGAGATCGACCGTTACGGCGGGCTCGCCGATAACATGCCCGGCTACGCCTTGCTGTTCATGGTCTTCACCATGGCCAGCGTTGGCTTGCCCGGGACCAGCGGCTTCGTCGGCGAATTCCTGAGCTCGGTTGGGACCTACCATGCCTCGACCTGGGCGGCGGTGGTCGCGACGACCGGGATCATTCTCGGCGCGGCCTACATGCTGTGGCTCTACTGGCGGATCTGCTTCGGCACCCAGCGTCATGCCGACGCCGCGGCGATGCCGGACTTGAGCATGCGCGAATGGTGGCTGCTCGCCCCGATTGCGGCGGCGGTGTTTTGGATGGGCATCTATCCCGAAAGCTTCCTGCGACCGATCCGCGCCGACGTCGGGCGGATGGTGGCCCGGCTCGACCGCGTGACGCCGCATTATGACGCCGCGCTCAAGCTGGGTGCGCCCAAGCCGGTAGCGGAGACGCATTGATGGGACGGTTCCTCCCCATCCTGCCCGAGCTGATCCTGTCGCTTGGCGGGACGATCCTGATGATGGTCGCGGCGTTCGCCGGCCGCCGCGGGTCGGGCCTGACCAGCTGGCTCGCGGTCGCATTGCTGCTCGCCGCGACGGTCGCGCTGGTCGGCGCGCCGTCGCATGCCGGCGCGGTTTTCGACGGCCTAGTCAGCGCGGACCTGTTCGCCAGTTTCGGCAAGGCGATCATCTTCCCGGCCGCGGCGGTGGCGATCATCGCCGCCTATGGGTGGTTCGAACGCGGGTCCGAGCATGGCAGCGAATATGCGGTGCTGATCGTGCTCAGCGCCGTGGGCATGAGCGTGATGGTCTCCGCGACCAGCCTGATCTCGCTCTACGTCGGCCTCGAACTAACCAGCCTCGCCAGCTACGTGCTCGCCGCCTACCGGCGGACCGACGAACGCTCGGCCGAGGCCGGCCTCAAATATTTCGTCCTCGGGGCGCTCGCCAGCGGCATCCTGCTTTACGGCATCTCGCTGCTTTACGGCTTCACCGGCACGACCAATTTCACCGGCATCGCCGCCGCTTTTGGCCGTGGCGCGCCATCGCTCGGGCTGCTGTTCGGGCTGGTGTTCCTGCTCGCCGGCCTCGCATTCAAGATCAGCGCGGTGCCATTCCACATGTGGACGCCCGACGTCTACGAAGGCGCGCCGACCCCGGTTACCGCCTTCTTCGCTTCCGCCCCCAAGGTCGCCGCAGTGTTGCTCTCGACCCGCGTCTGCCTCGATGCGCTGGCCCCCGCGACCGACGCCTGGCGGCAGATCGTGATCGTCGCCGCGCTCGCTTCGATTTTCCTCGGCGCGGTCGCCGCCTGGGGCCAGACCAACATCAAGCGGCTGCTGGCTTATTCGTCGATCAACAATGTCGGCTTTGCGTTGGTTGGTCTCGCCGCCGCGGGACCACAAGGCGCATCGTCGGTGCTGTTCTACATGGCGGTTTATGTGGTGATGACGCTGGGCGCGTTCCTCTGCGTCTTGTGGATGCGCGACGCGGAAGGGCGGCCGGTCGAGCAGATCGCCAGCCTGTCGGGCTTGTCGCAGACCCGGCCGGCGTTCGCCGCGGCGTTGGCGATGTTCATGTTCAGCCTGGCCGGCATTCCGCCCTTGTTCGGCTTCTGGTCGAAGCTGCTGGTGTTTCAGGCGGCCGTTGCCAGCGGCTACATCGCGCTCGCCGTCGCCGCGATCCTCGGCACCGTCGTCGGCGCTTATTATTACCTCCGGATCGTCAAGGTGATGTACTTTGACGAGCCCGCACCGGCGTACGGACGGGTCAAGGAGCCGGTGCAGGGCGTGCTGATCCTGATCGCCGCGCTGGTCATTTCGCCGTTCGGTTACTTGCTGATCGGCCCGCTCCAGGCGCTGACCGACAAAGCGGCGGGGTCGATCTTCTGACGCGGATCCGGATCGTCGAGCGGACCGGATCGACCAACACCGATATGCTTGCCGACGCCAGCGCCGTCGAAGGCGACTGGCTGGTCGCGCTCGAACAATCGGCGGGAAAGGGGCGTCAGGGGCGGACGTGGGTCTCCGCGGCGGGCAATTTCGCGGGGAGCACGATCGTCACGCTCCGGCCCAGTGACCCGCCGCCGCCGACGCTGTCGCTGGCCGCGGGGCTGGCGCTGGCCGAGGCCATCGACGTCGCGATTCCGGCGCAGGCGCTGATGCTTAAATGGCCCAACGATCTGATGCTGCTCGGCAAGAAAATCGCGGGGATCTTGCTCGAACGAAGCGGCGACCGCGTGGCGGTCGGTTTCGGAGTCAATCTTACCAGTGCGCCGGCATTGCCCGGTCGCGAGGTCGCGAGCCTTGGCGGCAAAGTGACGTCGCAAGCCTTCGCGCCACTCCTCGCCGCGAGCTTTGCGCGGCTGCTCGGCCTGTGGCGGTCGAACGAAAGCGCCGCGCTCGCCCGCGTCTGGCTGGAACGTGCCCATCCGCCTGGGACGCGGCTCACCGTCCATCTCGGCAAGGACGAGGTCATCGCCGGCCGCTTCGCCGGTTTGGACGGCGATGGCGCACTGCGGCTGACGCTCGACGATGGCTCGCTCGAGGTCCTTCGCGCCGGCGACGTCTCTCTGGCTTAATCCGCCGAGTCGCCCTCTCGCATCCTCCGCCTGACCGGAGTAGGCGAGCCCTTCGTTTCGTGCCCGAGTCGTTGCTCCGCGATCCGCCAATAGTCCCCGCGTTGCCGATTTGCGTTCGAAACGCAGCTCCGGTCCTGACGGCCGGTATTCTGGCGAAGGGCATATCCCCAATGACTCACATCCAGACTCGTGATGGCACCCATATTTTCTATAAGGATTGGGGGCCCAAGACTGCGCAACCGATCGTGTTTCACCACGGCTGGCCGTTGAGTGCCGACGACTGGGATGCACAGATGATGTTCTTCCTCGGCCAGGGCTTCCGCGTGATTGCCCCCGACCGGCGCGGACACGGCCGTTCGACCCAGACCGACGGCGGCAATGACATGGATACTTACGCCTCAGATGTCGATGACCTCGTCACGGCACTTGGCCTCACCAAGGCGATCCACGTCGGTCATTCGACTGGCGGCGGGGAAGTCACGCGTTATGTCGCGCAACATGCCAAGGGCCGCGTCGCCAAGGCTGTGCTGCTCGATGCCGTGCCGCCGGTGATGGTCAAGAAGGAGTCGAACCCGGGCGGGACTCCGATTGAAGCATTCGACGGATACCGCGCCGCGCTCGCCGCCAACCGTGCCCAGCTCTATCTCGATATCCCGACCGGGCCGTTTTACGGCTTCAACCGGCCCGGGGCAAAAATCTCGGAGGGGCTCATCCGCAATTGGTGGCGTCAGGCCATGATGGGCAGCGTCAAAGCTGGCTATGACTGCATCAAGGCCTTCTCGGAAACTGATTTTACCGAAGATCTGAAGTCAATCGACGTGCCGGTGCTGGTGATTCACAGCGAGGACGACCAAATCGTGCCTTATGCGGATTCGGGGCCGCTCTCCGCCGCGTTGCTGCCGAACGGTACGCTCAAGACCTACAAGGATCTGCCGCATGGCTGCCACGGGACGCATCCGGAGCTGATCAACGCCGATATTCTTGGGTTCATCCGCGGGGAAACGGTCGCACCAGCGGTGGGCTCGATCATCGTCGAGCCGATCCCGGCCTGAAGACCACGGACTGCCGGGCCGCGTTCGCGCGGCCCGGTTGCTCCCTTTCAGTCAAGCCAAAGGAAGAAGTGATGAAGGTGGTCGTGATCGGCGGAACCGGCCTGATCGGTTCCAAGCTTGTCGAACAACTCAAGGGGCGTGGGCACGAGGCGGTGGCTGCGGCGCCCAACACCGGCGTCAACACGATTACCGGGGAGGGCTTGGCCGAAACCATGGCCGGCGCGCAAGTCGTGGTCGACGTGTCCAACTCGCCCTCGTTCGAAGAGCAAGCGGCGATGGATTTCTTTCGGACCGCGGGCCGCAATTTGACTACAGCCGAAGTGGACGCCGGCGTTCGGCATCACGTCGCGCTGTCGGTGGTCGGCACCGACCGGCTGCAGGACAGCGGTTATTTCCGCGCCAAGCTGGCGCAGGAGCAGCAGATCAAGGCCTCGCCGATCCCGTATACGTTGGTCCACGCCACCCAGTTCTTCGAATTCATCCGGACGATCGCGCAAATCTCGACCGACGGCGACGCCGTGCGCCTGCCGCCCGTGCAGTTCCGGCCGATTGCCGCCCAGGACGTTGCCGCGGCGCTCGCCGACATCGCACTGGGTGATCCGGCCAACGACACGATCGAAATCGCCGGCCCGGAGATGCTTACGCTCGATGCCGGGGTCCGTCGGGTGCTCGCGCACGACGGCGATGTGAGACAGGTGATCGCCGATACGGAAGCGCCCTATTACGGCGTCCACGTAACCGCCAATACGCTGGTGCCGGGTCCCGGCGCGCGCTTCGGATCGACCAAGCTCGACTGGTGGCTGAGCCATATCCCGGCACCGCCCAAGGTGACCGCCGCGACCCCCGAGATCGAACCTGCCCATTGAGCGAGCAATTGCCATGAGCGACGTCCTTACCCACGCCTTCGCCGGCGTCACCGTCCCCGAATCTCCACTCGTCGACAGCGCGATCGAATATGCCCGTCAGAAGTGCGAGCCGTATCTGTTCAATCACGTCATGCGCTCGTGGCTGTTCGCAGTGCGTTTCGGTCAGCATCGGGGCGTTTCTCATGACGCGGAGGTCGTCGCGGTCGGGACTCTGCTCCACGATCTCACGCTCAACGAGTCGTTTGGCGGGCCGCGCCGGTTCGAAGTCGAAGCCGCCGATCAGGTGATGTTCTTCGCGACCGAGGCCGGGGTCGACGAGCGCCGCGCCCGGCTGATCTGGGACATCGTCGCGCTCAATTCGACGCCCTCGATTGCCTTTTACAAGCAACCCGAGGTCGCGCTGGCGACGGCCGGAATTGCCTTGGACGCGGTCGGCGTCCAGTACGACGAGCTTCCGGCATCCGAGATCGAAGCGATCCTCGCCGAGTTCCCGCGATTGGCCCTCAAGGAGCGCTTCGTCCGCTGCTTTACGCACATCGCCAAAGCATGCCCCGAAACCAGCTATGACAATTTCGTGCGCGACTTCGGTGAGCGGTTTGTGCCGGGCTATCAGGCGCCGTCCGCGGTCGAATGGATCACCAACGCGCCATTTAAAGAATAGGATCGCCCCATATCTAAGGGGTCCGACAATCGACGCCGCTAGGGAGCCAAAAGTTCGTGTCGAAGAAGATTTTGTTGCAGACCACCATTCCGACGACCGCAGACGACTGGTCGATCGCCCGCTTCAGCCGGCTCGCGGCGCTGCTCCGTGACGAGCGCGATGGCGCGGGCCATCCGCTTTACGAGGTCACGACGCGTGATCGTGAGCCGCTCGGGCAGCCGGACTCGATCCTGTCGACCATCGACCACAGCGATTTCGATGCGTTGTGGCTGTTCGCGGTCGACGTCGGCGATGGCCTGACGGACGAGGATTGCGAAGCAATCTCCCGCTTCCACCGCCGCGGCGGGGGGCTATTGGTGACGCGCGATCACATGGATCTCGGTTCGTCGCTGTGCACGCTCGGGGGGGTCGGCGAGGCGCATTATTTCCACACCCGCAACCAGGATCCGGATATCGCCAAGCGCCAGCGCGACGATCCCGTCACGACCAACATCAACTGGCCGAACTTCCATTCCGGCGCGAACGGTGACTTCCAGGAGATTGAGATCGCCGGCGATCCGCACCCGGTGCTTGCCAATCCAAGTTCACCGACCGGCTCGATTCGTTATTTGCCGTCACACCCGCACGAAGGCGGGGTCGGCGCGCCTGAGGAAGAGGACGCGCGAGTAATCCTGCGCGGCAAGAGCCGGGCCACCGGCCAGACCTTCAACATTTCGGTGGCGTTTGAGCCGAGTGCGAATGGCGGTCCGGCGATCGCCGAAAGCACCTTCCATCATTTCGCCGACTACAATTGGGACCCGTCGTTGGGCTGTCCGAGCTTCGTCACGGAAGCGCCGGGGGATGGCCTGGAGCGCGTCCCGGAAGCGCTCGCCGATACGCACCTCTACGCGCTCAATATCGCCGCCTGGCTGACTGGCGCGCCGTCAATCGCCATTGACCAACCGGCAAGTCAGGCCGAACTGGTGCGATGAAACCATCGCACCGCTGGCCGCGTACATTGCTGTTGATGATCGTGGCGTTGTTGGCGTCGGCGCCCGCCGTTGCGAAAGTCGAACCCTTCCCGGCGACGTTCAAGACGCGCGACGTCGCCGTCGATGGGGCAACCATACACGCCCGAATCGGCGGGACCGGTCCAGTTGTGCTGCTGCTCCACGGCTTTGGCGATACCGGTGACATGTGGGCGCCGCTCGCCGCGCGTCTGGTCAAGGACCACACGGTGGTGGTTCCGGACCTGCGCGGCATGGGTCTCTCGTCGCATCCCGAAGGCGGATACGACAAAAAGTCCGAGGCCAGGGACATTGCCAAGGTCTTGCACGGCCTCAGCGTCGACGGGCCGGTTGATTTGGTCACCCACGATATCGGCAACATGGTCGGCTACGCCTTCGCGGCGCAATATCGTGACCGGGTCACCCGCTGGGTCGTGATGGACGCGCCACTCCCCGGCATAGGTCATTGGGACGACGTGACCCGCGATCACCGGACCTGGCATTTCGACTTTTACGGCCCCGACGAGGAACGCCTCGTGGCCGGCCGCGAGCGGCTCTATCTCGACCGCTTCTACAATGAGCTGTCGGCCGATCCGAAGCACATCGACGAGGCGTATCGCGTGCATTATGCGGCGCTCTATGCGCGGCCGCTCGCCATGCATGACGCCTTTTCGCAGTTCGAGGCCTTTCGCCAGGACGCGGTCGACAATCAGGCCTTTCTCGCCGCGGGCAAGCTGGCGATCCCGGTGCTCGCGATCGGCGGCGAAAAATCGTTCGGTCAGGGCTTCGCCAACGAAATCGCCTTTGCCGCGGCCAACGTTCGCGCCCTCAGCATCGCCAATTCGGGCCATTGGCTGATGGAGGAGCAGCCGGAGGAAACAATGAAAGCGATCCAGTCCTTCCTGGCCGAGAGCGACCGTCCATGAACGATCCCCAGCAAACCCTGATCGCCGCGCGCGGGGAGCAAATGTTTCCGCAGCTGACTGACGCGGAGCTCATTCGGCTCGCCAAATTCGGCGAGGCACGCCGCTTCCGTGAAGGTGAAATGGTTGCTCGGGTCGGTGACGCCGGTTCGGGTCTGTTCCTGGTAATTGCTGGCCAGATCGAGGTGTCGCGCGACGAGGCCGGGCGTGCGACACCGATCGTCACCCACGAACGCGGCAGCTTCATGGGCGAGCTCTCGGGTCTCTCCGGACGGCCTTATCTGGTCAATGCTGTCGCGCTGACTGACGTCGAGGTGGTCGCCATCGCGCCCGAGCGCCTGCGCGCCTTGCTCATCGCCGAGGCCGATCTTGGCGAGCGCATCATGCGCGCCCTGATCTTGCGCAGGATGGGGCTTATCGAAGCCGGCGCCGGGCCGATCATCGTTGGTGGCGAGGCTAATGGCGACGTACTTCGCCTGACCAATTTCCTGCGCCGCAACGGCCATCCCTATCGTCAGCTTGATCCGGCGAACGACAGTTGTGCCCGAACTCTGGTCGAGCGCTTCCAGGTCGAGGCCGAAGAGCTTCCGATCGTGCTGTGCCTACAGGGACAGCTGCTGCGCAATCCAAGCGAAGATCAGCTGGCGCGTTGTGTCGGACTGGTCGGAACGCTCGACGCAGACCGTCTGTACGATGTCGTGGTGATCGGCGCCGGTCCGGCGGGCCTCGCGACGTCGGTGTACGCCGGCTCAGAGGGCCTGTCGGTCCTGACAATCGACTGCCGCTCGTTCGGCGGGCAGGCGGGGGCTTCGACGCGCATCGAGAATTACCTCGGCTTTCCCACCGGAATTTCGGGCATGGCGCTAATGGGACGAGCGTTCAGCCAAGCGCAGAAGTTTGGCGTCGAGGTCGCGATTCCCGATGAGGCAGTGAAGCTCGAGTGTGGCAACGACCCATGTCATGTTTCACTGGCGACCGGCGAACGGATCCAGGCGCGTAGCGTCGTGATTGCGACCGGCGCGCGCTACCGCCGGCTCGAGGTCGAACGTCTTGACGAATTCGAGGGGTCGTCGGTCCATTATTGGGCGTCGCCGCTCGAGGCCGACCTGTGTGCCGGCCAGGAAGTCGCGCTGGTCGGCGGCGGCAATTCCGCCGGGCAAGCGACAGTATTTCTGGCGTCGCGCGCGCGCCGGGTAACGCTGATCGCGCGGCGTCCCTTAAGCGATACCATGTCGCAATACCTGATCGAGCGGATCGAAGCGCAGCCCAATATTGACGTCGTGATCGGTTGCGAAATCGCCGAGCTTCAAGGCGACGGCGGGGCGTTGACCGAGGTTAGCTGGCGCGACCGGCGAACCCAAACCGTGACCAATCGCCCGATTCAATATTTATTTTCGTTCATCGGTGCCGAGCCCAACACCGATTGGGTGCAGAGTTCCGGCATTAGGCTCGATGATCGGGGCTTCATCCTGACCGGTGATGAAGTGGGCGAAGACCGCTTCCCGCTCGAGACCAGCCGTCGCGGCATCTTCGCGGTCGGCGACGTCCGCTCATGCTCGGTCAAGCGGGTCGCCGCCGCGGTCGGCGACGGCGCCCAGGTCGTCGCCGCGATCCACGCCTACCTCGGTGCGGACGCAGCGCCGGTTGCGATCGTCCAGCCCCAGGTCGCGACCGTCGCCTGATCGGCTTCCGGACGGCAGGTTCTTCGCCTAAGGCCAGCGCCATGCTGCTGACCATCGACGCCGGGAACACCAACCTCGTCTTCGCGCTCGTCGAAGTCGGCGAGATCAAGACTCGTTGGCGGATTGCGACTGATCCGCGGCGCACGGCCGACGAATATGCTGTGTGGCTGCACCAGCTTCTCGAGCTCGAAGGCTATGCCAAGTCCGACGTCACCGGCGTGATCATCGGCACCGTCGTGCCGCGCGCGCTGCACAATCTCAAAATGCTGGCGTCCAAATATTTTCATGTCGAGCCGGTCGTTGCCGGCCAGGGCAAGGCCGGCTGGCCGATCGAACTCGACGTCGAGCAGCCGCAAAGCGTCGGCGCCGATCGCGCGCTCAACGCCATTGCCGCCCACGCCAAACATCCGGGCGACCTGATCGTGGTCGATTTCGGCACCGCGACGACCTTCGACGTGGTCGATTCTGCGGGGGCCTACAAAGGCGGGATCATCGCCCCAGGCATCAATTTGTCGATTGATGCCCTGGTTAATGCGGCGGCGATGCTGCCGCGGATCGCGATCGAAGCTCCCGCCGATCCGAGCGCCATCGGCCGGACCACCGAGAGCCAGATGATTATCGGCATCTATTGGGGCTATGTCGCGCTGATCGAGGGGCTGGTCGCGCGGCTCAAGAGCGAGATTGGCAGACCGGTGACGGTGATCGCGACCGGCGGCCTCGCCACCCTGTTCGACCAGCGCACCGATGCGTTCGACGCGATCGAACCCGACCTCACCATCCGCGGGCTGGTCCTGCTGTACGATATGGCGACCTCATGATTCCGGGTGAAGAACTGCTGTTCCTTGCGCTCGGCGGCTCGGGCGAGATTGGCATGAACGTCAATCTCTACGGCTGCCGCGGCCAGTGGATCATGGCCGACCTCGGGCTGACCTTCGCCGATTCTGATTATCCTGGAATCGATCTCATTCTGCCCGACCTCGAGTTCATCGAGAAACAGGAGGACCGGCTGATCGGGATCATCCTGACCCACGGCCATGAGGATCATATCGGCGCGTTGCCGTACCTCTCCGAAGAGTTGAAGGCGCCGCTGTTCGCGACTCCGTTCACCGCCGGGCTGATTGCCGGCAAGCTCGAGGAAGAAGGCCTGACTGGGCGGGTCAAGCTCAACGTCATTGAACGCGGCGGGAGCATTGATCTGGGGCCGTTCAAGGTCAGCTTTGTCGCGCTCTCACACTCGATCCCCGAGGGCAACGGCCTGCTGATTGAAAGCCCGTACGGCCGGGTATTCCACACCGGCGACTGGAAAATCGACGAGACGCCGGTGATCGGCGAGGCGCCGAGCACCGAGGTGCTGACCCGGATCGGCGATGAAGGCGTGCTCGCCCTGGTGTGCGATTCGACCAACGTCTTCCAGGACAAACCGTCGGGGTCGGAGGAAAGTGTCCACGCCGGCCTGCTCGAGCAAGTGACGGCGGCGAGGGGCCGGGTGATGGTGACGACCTTCGCCTCGAACGCTGCCCGGCTCCAGACCATCGGCCGGGTCGCGCGTGAGGCCAACCGCAAGGTATGCATCGCCGGCCGTTCGCTCGACCGCATCCTCCGCGTCGCCCAGTCGACCGGCTATCTCAAGGATTTCCCCGCAGCGGCCTCGTTCGACGAAGCAATGCGGCTGCCGCGCAACGAAGTGCTGATCATCGCCACCGGCGGGCAGGGCGAACCCCGCGCTGCCCTCGGCCGAGTCGCTTTCGGCAATCACGAGCTCAAGCTGGAGCGCGACGATACGGTGATTTTCTCGTCGCGGATCATTCCGGGCAACGAGATCGCGATCGGGCGGATCATGAACCAATTGTCCGATCTCGGGGTGCGTATCGTCACTGAGAAGCAGGCCCACGTCCACGTCTCGGGCCACCCCGGCCGCCCCGAACTCACCCAGATGTACGACTGGGTTCGGCCGGAGATCGTGGTCCCGGTCCATGGCGAAGCCCGCCACCTCGCCGAGCATGCCCGGTTGGCGCTGTCGCACGGGGTGCCAAAAGCGGTCGTGCAACGGAATGGCGACGTGATTCGCCTCGCACCCGGCGAACCCGAGAAGATCGGCGAGGAGCGGGTCGGGCGGCTGATCCTCGATGGCGATGTGATCCTGGCGGCCGATGGCGCGACCATCAACGAGCGCCGCAAGATCAGTTTCAGCGGCTTGATCACGGTCGCGGTCCCGATTGGCGCCGACGGCGAGCTTGCCGGTACGCCGCTGGTGCGCCCGTTCGGTGTGCCGGTCGAGGAGGATCGCGACGATTTCATCGCCGACGCTTCGGACGCGGCGGCCAAGGCGTTCAAGCTCGGCGACGAAGACAAGATGCGCGAAGCCGTGCGGCTCGCGGTGCGGCGCTGCGCGACATTGTGGACCGGCAAGAAGCCGATGGTCGAAGTGATGCTGCTCCAGGTCGCCGGCTGACCGCACGATGGCCTACGGCTCGATTATCGCGATCTATTTTCTGTTTTTCTGCGCGAGCGCGTTCGTGCTGCTGCCGTTCGGGGTGAAGACCGATGAGGAGGCCGGTACGCCAAAAGTGCCCGGCCAGGCCGACAGCGCGCCGCACCAGTTCGATCTCAAACGTCATTTGCTGAAGGCGGCGGTGCTCGGGGCAGTGCTGTTCGCGATTTATTACGCGAATTGGAGCTACGACTGGCTCACCCCGGAGGCGTTCAACTACTTCTAGCGCCGGCGCTCCAGTGCCTGGGCAAGAGCGGCGTAGAGTTTGCCCATATCCGACGATAACAAGGTCACCGCGATCATCCCGCCGTCGCGCTCGGCGAGGACGCGGCGGAGCATCGCTTCGAAGTCGTGGACGTAGCGGTTGACCGACTGCTGGAACTCGGGCTCCGCTTCATAGTGGGCGCGGATCTCGCGAGTCTGACCGCCATCAAGCAGCTTGACCGCGCGGCGGGTGAAGACCCCGCGATTGCCCTTGAGATATGAATCCCAGGCGCGGTCGTCGATCTCGTCGGACAGGATCTTGCCGACGTCGATCGCCGCCGAATGCATTGAATCGATCAGCAGCGACACCCGGCGGGCGAACGCCTCGCTGTCCTTCTCGCGCTGATCGTTGCTGGTCGTTTCGATATGCTGTTCGAGCGCATGCGCGCTCTGCCCGAGAGTCAACATCTGCTGGGTCAGCCGATCGGAAGCCGACCGCGCCGCCTCGACCGCACGTGCGGCGACGACCTCAACTTCGCGCAGCCGCTCCTCGATGCTTTCGCGGATCACTTGTTCGAGCGCCGCGCGAGTCGCCTTCGAGAGCTTGCCGGCGCTTTCGGGAATGACCGCGTCAATCGCTTCGCGCGCGCGTTCCGCGGCGTGACCCGCGGCTTCCTTGACCTGGACCAGCGCGGCGACAAGCGCCGGGCCGGTTTCAGCGCTGAGGCTGGTGGCCTCGGCTTGCGCCCCGGCGATCGCCGCGGTCAGCGATTTCAGCTGCGATTGGGCAGTGCCGACGCCGTCGTCGACGCTGGCGAGCAAAGCGGTGAAACGGTCCTGCTGCGCCGCGACCTCTGCGGCCGTCGCAGACATCCGATCGCTCGCTTCGACCGCGGCATCGCGCATCCAGCCGAGCTCGGGTTTGACGGTCGCAGCGGCGCTGGCGAGGCGGTCGGCGCTGCCCTGCGCCTCCCCAAGCGCGGTACCGACGCTGTCGCGGACTTCGTCGGCGAGGCGGGCGATGCTTTCGCGCAGCGTCGCGGTGCGCTCGGCGAGCGCACCGATCGCGCCGTCCTGATCGCCAGCCTGGGCGGCGAGGGCATCGAGTTCGGTCCGGGCGCGGGTCAGCGACTGGAGGAAATGATTGGCGCGTTCGTCGCCATGCGACGCGAGCTCGGTGAAGCGCTCGTCGATCATGGCGAGGCCGCGGTCGATCTCGGCGATCATCCGTTGCGAGGCGCGCTCCTGTTCGGCGACCCGGCTCGACAAGGTTTCGAGCGACTCGTTGGCGCGGCCGATGTGGCCGCCGAGGGTTTCCGCGGATTCGGCGCCGGTTCTGCTGAATCCGGCCGAGGCTTGTTCGACCAGCGCGGAAACCGCCGACGCCTGCGCGTCTATTCCCGAACGAATGTCCTGGAGGGTGGCCGAAGTCCGTTCGAGCAAGGCGTCGAGCGCACCCGCGAAGCTCTTTTCCGCTTCTGCGACGGAGCCGGCCGCCGTGGTGCCGGCCACTTCGATTTCGGACAACCGCCGCGCGAGACGTTCACTCGCTTCGCCGAGCAATTCGTCGGCTTGGCGGGTACGGTCCGCGAGGCCGCCAATCTGGGTGCCGAATTCCGCCGCTTTGGACGTCGATTCCGAGCCAATCGCCTGAATCTGGCCGACCAGCGCCCGCGCGGTCGCTTCGGCCTTCGGCAGATCCTCAAGCAGCACCGCCATGTCGTTGCGTGCGGCCTCGGCGGCGCGATCGAGCGCCTCGCCGTGGCGCACCAATTTCTCGCTGCTCGAATCGAATTCGCGGGTGATGCCGCCGAGCTTGCCGGTGGCGTCATCGCCCAATTGCATCAGATGGTTGGAGATCATGGTCAGTTCGGACCGGCTGTCGGTGATGCGCCGCGATAGGACTTCGAGCAGGGCTTCGAGCGAGCGCGTCTCGGCGCGCATCGCAATCACCGACCGGGTGAAGCGCTCAGTTTCCTTGCGCCGGGTGCGACCGAACATCAGCCAGACGAGGCCGAGCAGTGCCAGCGGTCCGGCGGCGAGCGCGATCCATTGCGCGAACGCTGGCGACGTCAGTGGCTCGTTGGCCAGCGCACGGCCGGCCGACCAGGCGGTGTAGGCCAGCCAAAGAGCGCCAAGCAGGATCAGTGCGGTACCGAGCACCTGGCGCCCGCCGCTGCCGCGCGCTTCAGCCTGATCCTCGGCCCAGCGGTCGGGATCGAACGTCGGCTCGATCGCGATGTCTTCGCTGGACAATTCTAAGGGTGGAAGCACATCCGCCGCAGCGGACAGCGGGTCGGCGCCCAAGGGCGCGCGCTGGGGGTTCGGGGTCATGGCAATGAACAGTTTACCACCTTTGCGGATTCACGAAAGCGATTAGAGAGGGTTGAGGCAAGGATTTGGGGGAGTGGCCGGAATGGCGCTTGGCGCGCTGATTGGCGCGTATCAGGAAGACGATACGGGCGGCTTGCGCGCTCTGCTTCCGCTCGCCGGCCGCACGCTGATCGAATATCAGGCGCGGTGCGTCGCGGCGGCGGGCGCGGCGCCGATCGTGGTGGTGGTCGAACGGGTGCCGCAGGCGCTGCAGGATGCGTTCGAGCGGCTCCGGCTCGACGGCATCGGCGTGTTCCCGGTGAGCGACGTTCACGAAGCGGTCAGCCGGTTTGAGGCGGGCACGATGATCCTGATGCTCGGCGACGGCATCGCGCCGACCGCAGGGCTGGTCATGACCATCGCCGAGGAGGCCGAGCCGGCGATCGCGACGGTCCCCGACGACGAAGGCCATGCGACCTTTGAGCGAATCGACAGCGGCACACGTTGGGCCGGAGTCGCTTTGGTTGATGCCAAGACCTTGGGCTCGACCGCCGCGATCCTCGGCGATTGGGACCTCCAGTCGACCTTGCTCCGGCGGACGTTGCAGGACGGCGCGCGGCGCTGGCCGGCCGGCGGCGACAATGGGGCCGAGCCGTTGCTGGTCGAGCGCGCTGAGCAGCTCGACGATTTCCAGCGCACCCTGCTCGCCGGATCGCGCGAACCGCGGCGCGATTGGGCCAGCCGCTACGTCCTCGCGCCGGTCGAGGAATTCGCGACCGAGCAATTGATGGAGACCGGGGTCCGGCCAATGTGGCTGGTGTGGGCCGCGCTGACCCTGACGTTGGGCGCCGCCGGCGCGTTCAGCCGCGGCTGGCTGGGCGCGGGCCTCGGGATGTTGGTGCTGTCGAGCCCGCTCGACATTATCGCGCGCCGCCTTGCGACCCTGCGTCTCAAGCCGTTGCCCAGAAAGATGCTGAGCCGGCGGCTGCTGTGGCCCGCGGCGGGGCTGGTACTGCTCACGCTTGGCTATTGGGAATCGGGCCATGGCGGGAATTGGGGGGCAGTCATGACGGCGATCGCCGCGGCGTCGTTTGCACAGGCTGCGAGGCTGGAGGGTAAGGCGGGCCTTCCGGGCGAGCCGTGGCTGCTGTCGCGGCGCAATGCGATCCTGCTCGCGCTCCCATTCGCCCTTTTCGGGGTCTGGACGACCTATCTGATCACGCTGTTCGGCTATGCTGCAGCGAGCTTCTTTTATTTGCAGCACGCACGGCGGATCGCCCCAGAGTTGACCCGAAGTTAACCGAACTCGGATAATAGGCGGCGGATGATGGCGGAAGAATGGCCGATCGGTGCCGCTCCCGGGGATGCGGCGCCCGCGCCTGCGCGCGGCGCGGGACGCGACCGCTTGCACACCGTTCGCGCCGATTTCTTCCTCAATCCGACCGAGCGCCTGACCGAGCAGGAGCGCGCGCTGATGACCGCGATGCTCCATTGTTTGATGGGCGACATCGCCGATGAAATCCGCGCCGCGCTGCCGAGCGGCGTCGCCGCCGCCAATGATGAGGGCAACCTCGGGCTGATCGAGAAACTGACGGCGGCCCGCTTGCTCAACCGCGAAGTGCTGGTGCGGATGCTGCTACGCCGCGCCGACGAGGAACGCATCGCCACCGCCGCCAAAGCGCGTAGCGGCCGCCACGAAGCCCGCGTGTTGCAAGGCTTGGTCAGCCACGACAGCGGCGCGATCTCTGCCGCGGCGATGTCGTTGATTCTCGCCCGCGGCCGCCGTCGCGACCGCTTCGGCCAGTGCCTGCTCCACTTCGACGATCTGCCCCCGCACGAAGCCGGCGAACTCGCCCAGATCGTCGCCGCCGCCTTGCGCAGCGACCTGCAAGGGCTGCGCGGCGCCGGCGACCGTGATCAGTTGCTGGCCGCCGCGATCGATCAACTGGCAGATCGCTACGATCGCGCCAACGGCATCGAGGAGTTGAGCGCGGTCCTCGTCGATCTGCTTGAGGACGAAGGCCAGCTGACCGACGAATTGATTGTTTCGGCGGCGATGGAAGGCGAAATGACCTTCGTCGCCCAGGCTTTGGCGCGGCGCTGCAGCCTTGGCGGTGAAGTTGCGACGGACGAATTGCTCTCGGCATCCGAACGCCGGGTGATGACCTTGCTGCGGATCGCCGGGGTGCGCCGCGAGCTTGCCGCCGGCCTGCTTGCCGGTATTGGGGACCTGCTGGGCGTGACCGACCCGGGCCGGGCGATTGCGTCTTTCGACAGCATGGGCGAGGCCGAGGTCGAGAATGCGCGCAGCTGGCTCAGTGCCGATCCCGCGTATCGCGCCGCCGCGACCTGGCTGGAGGGCAATTGATGGCCAGCGCACCTTCAGAACCGCGAGCGGTCGCCGGCCGGGTCGACAAGGCCGGCCGGCTGATCAGCGCCGACCCGCAGCTCGAAGCGTTGCAGCGCGAGGCCGGTTCGAGCGTCGGGCATGTGCTGGCACTGCCGCAGATCGCGGCGATTGCCGAACTGGCGCGCAAGCTCGGCATCCCGGTGTCGCGCCCCGCGATCGCCGCTTCGCTCGAGCATGATATCGAAATGTGGGTGCGGGCGACGCCCGAAGGCGACGAGGTCGCGCTGGCGCTCGAAGGCTGGACCGAACGTCCGCCGGCCGCGCCGCGGCTGGCCAATCTGCTTGGCCGCGGGAGCGAGGTTGAATCGCCGGCCTCGCGGCATGAATGGGCGGCAGATGAAGAGCTGCGGCTGATTTCGATCTCGGCCGAGCTCGCCGACGAACTCGGGATCGACGTCAATGAAGCCGCCGGCCAGCCGCTAACCCGCCTGTTCAAGCTCGAAGAGGATGAAGCCGGCGAAATGCCGCTGATCAGCGCGTTGGCCGCACGGCGTAGTTTTTCCGGGCAGCGCGCCCGCAGCCGCGGCGACGAGGGCCGTTCGGTGATCCTCAATGGCGACGTCGTGACCGCGGCCGACGGCAGTTTCGCCGGTTTTCGCGGGCTCGCCGAAAGGGAGGCCGCCACCACTTTGTCGGGTGAAGCCGCGCGGACCTCGGCCTTCGACCATGCGCTCGACGAAGCGCTGCGCTCGCCGCTCGACCGGATCATCGAAAGCGCCGAGCGGATTGTCGAACGCGCCGACGGACCGCTGCGCAGCGATTATGCGAGTTATGGCACCGATATCGCGACCGCCGCGCGGCACCTGCTCTCGGTCATCCGCTCGATGAGCGAGGACCCGACCCAGGGCCAGCGGACGATCGATCTCGCGGCACTTGCCGGGGAAGCGGTGGTGATGCTCGATGCTACGGCAGAGGAGCGGCACATCCGCCTCGATATCGAGACTCGCGAAGCGCTCTCCGCAAGCGGCGAGGAGCGGGCGGTGATCCAGATTCTCGTCAACCTCATCGGTAACGCCGTCCGCCATTCGCCCGACGGCGGGACGGTCGAACTGGCATTCGCCAAAACCCCCGGAACCGCGTCGGTTACCGTGTCCGACCATGGCCCGGGCATCGACCCCGCCGATCAGCAGCGGATATTCGAGCGGTTCGAGCGGGCCGACGCCAAGAGCGGCGGGACCGGGCTCGGCCTGGCGATTTCGCGCCGGCTCGCCCGCTCAATGGGCGGCGACGTCACCCTCGACAGCGCGCCCGGCGACGGCGCGCGCTTCACGCTGACGCTGCCGGCGGCCTAGCGCTGGTCGCAGGGAACGTAGTTGCGCTGCGTGGCGCCGACGTAAAGCTGGCGCGGGCGACCGATTTTCTGTTCGGGATCGGCGATCATCTCGTTCCACTGCGCGACCCAGCCGACCGTCCGCGCCAGCGCAAACAGGGACGTGAACATGTCGGTCGGGAAGCCGATCGCGCTCAAAATCACGCCCGAATAGAAATCGACGTTGGGATAGAGCTTCTTTTCGATGAAATATTCGTCGTTAAGCGCGATGTGCTCGAGCTCCTTGGCGACATCAAGCACCGGATCGGAGATGTTGAGTTCCTTGAGGACCTCGTCGGCCGTCGCCTTCATCACCTTCGCCCGCGGATCGAAATTCTTGTAGACGCGGTGGCCGAAGCCCATCAGCCGGAACGGGTCGTCCTTGTTCTTGGCGCGGGCGATATATTTTGGGATGTTCGCAGTCGTGCCGATCTCGCGCAGCATGTTGAGCGCGGCTTCGTTGGCGCCGCCGTGGGCCGGTCCCCACAGGCACGCGATGCCCGCCGCGATGCACGCGAACGGGTTGGCGCCCGACGACCCGGCGAGGCGCACGGTCGAGGTCGACGCATTCTGCTCATGATCGGCGTGGAGGATGAAGATGCGCCGCATCGCGCGCTCGATGATCGGATTGACGTGGTACGGCTCGGCCGGGACGCCGAACGTCATCCTGAGGAAATTGCCCGTGTAGGACAAGGAGTTGTCGGGATAGAGGAACGGCTGACCGATCGAATATTTGTAAGCCATGGCGGCAATCGTAGGCATTTTGGCGATGAGCCGGTGGGTGGCGATCATCCGCTGCTCGGGGTCGGTGATGTCGGTGCTGTCGTGGTAGAAAGCCGACAGCGCGCCGACCACGCCGCACATGATCGCCATCGGGTGCGCATCGCGGCGGAATCCGCGATAAAAGGTCATCAGCTGCTCGTGGAGCATGGTGTGGCGACTGATGGTGTACGAGAAGTCCTCGAGCTCATCGCGCTTGGGGAGTTCGCCGTTCACCAGCAGGTAGGCGACTTCCATGAAGGTCGAATTTTCGGCCAGCTGATCGATCGGGTAACCGCGATGGAGCAGGATGCCTGCTTCTCCGTCGATGTAAGTGATCGCGCTCTGACAGCTGGCGGTCGAGGTGAAGCCGGGGTCGTAGGTGAACGCCCCGGTCTCGCCGTACAATTTGCGGATGTCGACGACGTCCGGTCCGACCGTGCCGTGGAGCACCGGGAAAACGTAGTCAGAACCGTCGATGCCCAGCGTGGCAATATTGTCGGTCATTCATTCGGCTCCAGCATCTGATCCGATATTCGAGCGAGGCTCTCGTCCCGGCCCAACAAAACAAGCACGTCAAATATCCCCGGCGAAGTGGTGCGGCCGGTGAGCGCGGCGCGCAGTGGCTGGGCGAGCTTGCCGAGCTTCACGCCGCTGCCCTCCGCAACTTCGCGGATTGCCGCCTCTAACGACGCTGCGTCCCACTTCGCAAGTGCAACAAGAGCGACGTGCGCGGACCGCAATATCTCCCGGGCATCGGCGATCAGCGCCGCGGCCGCCTCATCCATCTCGAGCGGGCGTTGGGCAAACAGGAACTGCGCCCCATCCGCAAGCTGGTTCACGGTATGCGCCCGCGCCTTGAGCTCGGGCATGGCGCGGACCAGCTGAGCCTGCTGGTCCTTCGAAGCGCCCAATTTTGGGGCGATCAGACCGGCCAATCGCTGGTCGTCGGCTTCACGGATGTAATGGCCGTTGAGATTTTCGAGCTTCTTGAAGTCGAAGCGTGACGGCGACTTGCCGACATGATCGAGGCCGAACCATTCGATCGCCTGGTCGCGACTGATGATCTCGTCGTCGCCGTGGCCCCAGCCGAGCCGGAGGAGATAATTGCCCACGGCTTCGGGCAACATGCCCAGTTCGTCGCGATAGGCGTCGACCCCAAGCGCGCCGTGGCGTTTGGACAATTTGGCGCCGTCGGGCCCGTGAATCAGGGGCACATGGGCATAGACCGGCTCGAGGAAGCCCATCGCGCGGATGATCGCGAGTTGGCGGAAGGCATTGTTGAGATGGTCGTCGCCGCGGATCACGTGGGTCACGCCCATGTCGTGATCGTCGACCACCACGGCGAGCATATAGGTCGGGCTGCCGTCCGAGCGGAGCAGGACGAAATCGTCGATCTCGGCGTTGTGGACGGTGACCCGTCCCTGGACCTGGTCGTCGATCGCCGTCTCGCCATCGCGAGGCGCCTTGAGCCGAATCACGAACGGCGTGTCGCCCCGCGCTTCGGCGACGTCACGCCACGGGCTTTCGATGCGGAACGGACGGCGCTCGGCCTGGGCCTTCTCGCGCTGGGCGGCGAGCTCCTCCTGGGTCATGTAGCAGCGGTAAGCGTGACCGCGGTCGAGCATCTTATGGGCGATTTCCGCGTGGCGCGACCAGAATTGCGACTGGTAATATTCGTGGCCGTCCCAATCGAGCCCGAGCCAGCGCATGCCGTCGAGGATCGCGTCGATCGCCTCGGTGGTCGAGCGGGCCTTGTCGGTATCCTCGATGCGCAGCAGGAACTTGCCGCCGTGATGGCGGGCAAACAGCCAGTTGAACAAAGCCGTGCGCGCGCCGCCGATGTGTAAGAACCCGGTCGGCGACGGGGCGAAACGGGTGACGACCGGCTTATCGCTTGCGCTCAACCGCGCTTTCCTCTCAATTCGATGCTGCAATGCAATGGACGAGCGGCCCTAACATAGCGGGTGCGCCTCTTCCACAGTGGGCTCGGGGCTTTTGGAAGGCGTATGTCAGCACGGCGTTCGATCGGCTCGAACGGCTGCTCGAGGCGGAGCGCGCGCAGCTCCCGCCGTGGTTCGTGGTCGGCTTCGGCGCCGGCATCGCCGCCTGGTTTGCGCTCGGCTTTCCGATCCAGTGGGCGGCGTTCCTGTGTATCTCCTCAGCGATTGCTCTCGGCGGATTCCTGCTCGGCGGCGGCCGGGCGGGACGGGCGCTCGGCTGGTTCGCACTGGTGATGACCCTCGGCTGCGCCTTGGTCTGGGCCAGAGCCGCGTTGGTTGCCGCGCCGCGGCTCGATCGGCCGGTCGCGGCCAGTTTCGACGGCAAGGTCGAAATGGTCGAGACGCTGGTGGCGCGGGGAACGGTGCGGCTGACCCTGGCGCCGACCGATCCGCAGCTTCCGCCAAGGGTGCGAGTCTCGATCGACGCGGAAGCCGCACCCGCGCAATTGGCATCAGGCGCAACGGTCCAGGTCCGCGCGCGGCTCGCGCCGCCGCCGCCAATGGCGCTCCCCGGAACCTACGATTTCGCGCGCGACGCGTGGTTTAAGCGGATTGGCGCGGTCGGCAAGGCACTTGGCCCGATCCAAATCGTGCAAACGAGTGGCGGGCGCGGGCTCGAGGCGGTTCGTCAGCGGCTTGCCAACCACGTCCACGCGCGGCTCCCGGGCAATGAAGCGGGGATCGCGGTCGCGCTGGTCACCGGCGACCAGAACAGCGTGACCGAGGACGATGCGGACGCGATGCGCGCGAGCGGTCTGTGGCTGTGCCTGTGGACCTCCCGTGTGCGGCTTGCAGGGATCGTCCCGTTCGCGATTGGCGGGGTCGCCGCTTCGCTCGCGCCGACCCCTGATTTGCTGGTCACCGGCGATGGCCGGCACCTGGTGGTGTTGAGCAAGGACGGAACGCCGCTGCTGCTGCGCGAGCGCGCGGGGGACTATATGCGCAGCCTGTTCGCCGAGGCGTCGGGGTTCTCGGGCGACCCGCCAAATCTCGGCGAAGAGCCGTCGAGCCTGTGCTCGCACGACAGCTGCACTGCCGCGATCCGCAAGGGGGAGGTGGAGTGGCGCCTGTTCGCGACGCGCTCGGCGACGCTGATCGACTGGGCGATCACGACCAATGCCTGCGCCCAGGCCGACATCGTCGTCTCGGACCGCCGCCTGCCGCATGCCTGCACCCCGCGCTGGTTGAAGCTCGACCGGGCCGCGCTTGCGCAGACCGGCGGAGTCGCGATCTATCTGCGCGCCAATCCCTATGCCGAAACGGTGGCCGAGCGGGTGGCCGGGCACCCGTGGGCCGAAGCGCCGCCTAGCGTTCGCTCCACACCGCGAGTTCGCTTCCCGCGGGATCGATAAACTGAAAGCGGCGGCCGCCGGGAAAGCTGAAAATCGGCTTGGCGATAGTCCCGCCGGCCTTGGTCACGGCGTCCAGCGCCGCTTCGAGATCGTCGACCCGGATCACCGGCAGTGGCGCCGCCAGCGCGCCCGACGGGTCGCCCTGCAAGCCGAGGTCGGTGGTGCCATTGGTTGTCGCCGAATAATCGGGCCCGTAATCGATGAAGTCCCAGTCGAACGCCTTGGCGTAAAACGCCCGCGTCAGCTCATGCGCGGTCGCGCTGGGAAGCTCGACGTAGTCAATTCTCGCCACGCTCAGTACCGCCGCACGAGGCCGGCGAGGCGGCCCTGGATCTGGACCTGGTCAGGGCGGTAGCGTTGCGGCTCGTAATGGCGGTTGGCGGGGTCGAGGCGGATCATCGAGCCTTCGCGGCGGAAGGTCTTGAGGGTCGCTTCCTCATTATTGACCAGCGCCACCACAATCTCCCCGTCATGGGCGGTATCGACTTTGCGGATCAGCGCGAAATCGCCGTCGAGAATGCCTTCCTCGACCATCGAGTCGCCTGACACCTCAAGCGCATAATGTTCGCCCGGTCCGAGCAAGGCGGCGGGCACCGCGAAGCTCTCGGTTCCTTGCAGCGCCTCGATCGGCGTGCCGGCGGCAATCTTGCCGTGCAGCGGCAGTTCGACCGTGTCGTTGGCTGGCGCCGGCGCTGCTGGCCGAAGTTGCGTCACGCTCGCCGTCGGACGGGTCTCGGGCATCTTCACCACTTCGAGCGCCCGCGCCCGGTTGGGCAGTCGGCGGATAAAGCCGCGCTCCTCAAGCGCCGAAATCAGCCGGTGCACCCCCGATTTCGACTTGAGATCGAGCGCCTCACGCATTTCGTCGAAGCTCGGCGAAATGCCGCTTTCGCCCAGACGCTGCTCGATGAACATCAAGAGTTCGCGCTGCTTGGCGGTCAGCATCGGTCGTCACTCCCCTTGTTCCGATAAGGAACGAACGGAGAACGTGTAGGCAACACTTGCCCCGGCGTCAAGCGCCCGGTCAGTTGCCGCTGACGAAAATCTGCTGCTTGAGTGTCTTGATCGCGTTCTCGTTGCGGCGGACGTTGACGTCCTTGCGCACCGCGGCGACGAATTGCCGCGCGTAATCGTCGCCTGTCGCTTGCTGCAGTTCGCTGCTCATCTGGGCGATCATTCCGGGTGCGAGAAGCGCGTTACCCGGCGTGATCTTGCTTGTCTTGACGACGAAGAACCCGCGGTTTTGCGAGTCCGGGACCATACGGCTTTTGCCAGCCGCCAGGGTGAACAAGGCGCGCAGCGCCGGCACGGCTTCGGGATTGGCCTGGCCGATCTGCATCCGGCGCGCGACGAGCGGGCGGACCGGCAGCGCGACGCCGCTTTGCTTGATCGCATCAGCCAGCGACATGCCGCCTGAAGCCTTGGCGGCGAGGGCGGTCGCCGCGGCTCGGGCGCGAACGATCGCCTGGCCGGCAACCCAGTCGTTGGCGACCCGGTCGCGGATGCTGGCGAGCGGGGCCGGTGCCGCCGCTACGACCTGGGCCGGCGCCACCATTACATAGCCGCTCTTGTCGGCGAGGGCGGCGATTTCGGGCTGCTCATTGGGCGCGGTGTCGAACCCGACCTTCAGCGCCGGGACGAGCTCCGCCGGCAGGCGGTAATCGGGCTGCGCGCGCGACGCGCCATTGCCCAAGACCAGCGGGGTTACGGCCACCGGCAGCTTGGCCTTGGCCGCGGCCTCGACAAAATTGCTGCCGCCGTCGAGCGAGTCCTGGACCTTGTCGACCAGATCCTCGATCGCCTGCTTGCGCTTGTCGGCGGTCAGCTTGGCCGCGATTTCTACGTGGGCGGCGGCAAGTGATTTGCCGCCTTCGGTCTTGACCGAATCGACCTTGGCGACGACCCAGCCGAAATCGGATTTGACCGGGCCGATGACCGTTCCGGCGGGACCGGCGAAGGCTGCCGTCGCGGCCTGGTTGCCGGCGATCGCGGCATAAGCGTCGCGCGTCTGGCCGGCGAGCGAGGTTACTGCGGCCTTGGCCCCGGCCGGAGCGGCGGCCGCCGCGATGGCCGCCCCAGCGCGGGCCCGCGCCGCAATGTCCGCGGCGGTCTTCTGGTCGGGCACGACGGCCTGGCTCAGCGTCCGGGTTTCCTTCGCGCCGTAGGTCGCTTGCTGCGACTTGTAATAAGCCTCAATTTCCTGGTCGGTCGCGGCCGCGCCGGGCACCTGGTCGGGGCCGATCCGGGCGAAGCGGACGACACGCTGCTCGGGCACCGTGTAGCGGGCGCGGTTGGCGGCATAATATGCCTTCAGGTCCGCATCGCTCGGCTTCAGCCCGGCGGTGAAGGCGGTGAACGGCACCACCGCCGCTTCGCCTTCACGCGATTCGAGCAGCATCGAGGCGTAGGGCGTGGCGACGCCGACCGGGACCCGGCTTTCCGCCGACAGCGGCAGCATCAGGTAACGCGCGACGATTTCCGCCGAGAGCAATTCGCGGACCTGCTGGTCGGTTAGCCGGTTCTGCGCGAGGAACGACTGATAGCCCGTCACGCTCGGCTGGCCATTGAGCCCACGAACCCCGGGCAATTCGGAGATTTCGGCGTCGACCAGCCGCTTGGAAATCGGAAAGCCGTATTTGTTTGCGAAGGTGATGATTGCGCGCTGGTCGATCATCTGCCCCAGCAAGGGATCGAAATCGCCCGCCAGGCTGGGATAATCGGCGTCCGGCTTCTGTTCGCGCACCTGTTGCAGCCGGCGCTGCATCGCCTCGCGCATGTCGCGGTCGGTGATCTTCTGGTTGCCGATCTTGGCCAGCGTCGAGCTGTCGAGCCCGAAGCCGAGGCTCCCGGTGCCGAAATTCTTGAGATCGGCGAGCGCGAAGCCAACGAGGATGGCGAGCAGCACGCTGGCCATGATCACGGTGCCAATCTTGGACTTGGAAATGCGGCGGACGAAGGAGGACATCTTATCCCGGTGCTACTGGAGGGTTGGGGGGCTTTAGGGGTGAGGGTGGCGCGCATCAAGCCGCCCCGCTAGGGCACCGCCGATAACGCGAAGGAGTGGGAACGGCCTTGAACAAGCTCGTCGCCGGAAATTGGAAGATGTTCGGGCTGTCGGCCGACCTGCCCGAAATCGCGGCGATCGCCGACCAGTCACGGGCCTATCCCGCGGTCGATGTCGCGCTGTGCGTGCCGACGATCCTGATCGAGCGCGCCGTGCGTGCCGTGCCCGGCTTCGCGATCGGCGCCCAGGACGTCCACGAAGCGGCGCACGGGGCGTTCACGGGCTGCGTTTCCGCCGCGATGCTGCTCGATGCCGGCGCCAGCCTGACCATCGTCGGTCACTCGGAACGGCGCGAATTCCAGCGCGAACATGACGCCGACGTCAAAGCCAAGGCAGTTGCCGCGCTCGGCGCCGGGCTCGGTGTGATTCTGTGTGTCGGCGAGAGCCTCGCGGTACGCGACGGCGGACGAGCCGTGGAAACGGTCCTGGCTCAGCTCGACGCATCGCTTCCTGACGCGGCGGACGGTCCCGCCTGGCTAGCCATCGCCTACGAACCGATCTGGGCGATCGGCACCGGCAAGGTCCCGACGACTGACGAGATCCGCGAGATGCACGCCGCCCTCCGCGCCCGGCTGATCGAACGCTTCGGATCGGCGGGGAGCGCCGTGCGGATCCTTTATGGCGGCTCGGTCAAGGCCTCGAACGCGGCGGAGATTTTTGGTGTGGCCGACGTCGACGGCGCCCTGGTCGGCGGCGCCAGCCTCAAGGCCGCCGATTTCATCCCGATCGTCGCCGCCGCGGCGGTTGAAGGCGGCGCGGCGATCGCCTAAGTCGCCGCCGCAGTCCCAAAACGAAAGTCCGCCATGTTCGCCTTCCTCCTGATCGTTCAATCGGTTGTCGCCATCTCGCTGATCGGGACCATCCTGATGCAGCGCTCCGAAGGCGGCGGGCTCGGCGTCGGCGGCAGCTCGTCGGGGTTCATGACCGCGCGCGGCGCGGCCGATTTCCTGACCCGCTCAACCGCGGTCCTCGGCGGGCTGTTCATCACTTTGTCGATTATCATGGCGGCGTTCGCCGGCGTCTCGCGCCAGGCCCCGACCATCGACGCATCGCTCGCCAACAAGGTCCAGTCGAACCGCCCCGCGCCAGAACCGACCCAGCCGGCCGCCCCGGCAACGACGCCCTCGAACGACACCGCACCGGCGGTTCCGCTCGCGCAGTAGGTATTGCAAACCGTGCGGACGGGTCCGCACCTGATTCTTGGCGGGCTGCTACCTTCTTTCGCGCGCTAAGTCCGGTTTGGGTGAAAGCGGACGCTAGTCGTGGCCGTCAGAGTATCGCGAAGGTTCCTGGTAACTAAGCCGCCGCTGGTGCGCCAAGTCGTTAATGGCCGCCAAAACCGGTCGAAGCCAAAGTGGACGTTGCAACCACATTGCGTGGCCTGCACTCCACTCGTCCCGTATGAACGGTCGTTCAGTTACCAACGGGGCACCCCGCTCGTTGAGGAGAACGTGGGCTAATCTTGCCCGCAACTCGGGCGATTTCCTAGCCCGATCCAACTACCCAGGAGATAACATGCGTAACATGATCTTGATGGCCGCCGTTGCGGCCACCGCAGTCTTTTCCGTACCCGCGCTGGCTCAAGCGACGTCGCCCGACGGGATTGTGCTGACCAACAGCCCAGAAATGGCGGCCGGCTTCAGCAACGAGGGCCAGTGTCAGTCGACTTTCCGCCAGCTGCGTAATGACCAGCGCAAGAGCGGGGAACGCGGCGGCGAGCCTTACAACAGCATGTCGAACAGCGACTATAATGCGGCGAGCAACATGACTACGCGCTGCGAGCAGCTCGAGGACGGCCGCTACTACGTTGTTTTCAACGCCAGCGGTTTTTAAGCCGTTCGGTAAGTTAGTTGCATACCTTGAGGAGGCCGGTCCGGAAGGGCCGGCCTTTTTTCGACACTCGCCAAGGCGACAAGACCAAATCGCTCGTCTTTATCGACATGCCGCGGAGCGCCAGGGCGGGCCAGCCTAGCCTCGAAGCCAAGGCAAATATAATATGGCAACTACTCAATGCACTCAGACTTGAGGCCAAGTCGAGCCGTTGTGGAACAGTAAAGCGTAATAGCTTTACTTAAATAATAATTAAGAGTTATGTTGCATCGGAGGCATTTTCTCGGATGTTTTATTATAGAGTTTATTATTTGGATTCAGATGACCATCATATAATTGACGTCCGTGATTTCCGAGCCAACGGAGATGTTGCGGCCATCGTGAAGGCTGGCATCCCTCTATCTGGAGAGATACGCGAGCTTTGGAATCAGGGGCGAAGGGTCTTGGAGCTACCGGCCTAGCGAATGGCAGCTCGCGAATTGATGCAAGGATGTTTCAATAAAGGCGTATGGTGCGACTCTGTCGTTCCCTTGGATGCTGTTTTAGCCCGTCTTGGTGAACGAAAAATCCCGGTAAGGATTACATCCCGCGAACCTTCCGGTTTCCGAAGGCCTTGGCCATGGAATTATTTACGAACCTGCGAGCCGATACATCACCTGGCCTAGCGATGGCGCTCGTCGCCTCATCGCAAGCACCGCTACTCCTCCTTGCCGATGACATAACGATTGTCGCGGCGAGCATGTCGTTTTGCCGCGAGTTTGGGTGTGAACCCGATACGGTCAACGGGACTCCTTTGGCCAAACTTGGCGCTGGTGAATGGGACGTTCCACAACTCCATTCGCTGCTGCAAGCGACTTTCAGCGGGGCCGCAATCAACGCCTATGAAATGGACCTTGTCCGTGAGGGCCAGGACTGGGCTCGTTTGGTCCTCAATGCGCTCAAACTCGACTACGGCGACAGCGACGAGCCGAGGGTGCTGTTGACCGTCACCGACATGACGGCCGCGCTCATTGCGGCAAAGCTCAAGGACGATATGGTTCAGGAGAAGGAAGTCCTCCTTCAAGAGCTGCAACATCGCGTTGCCAACAGTCTTCAGATTATTGCCTCGGTGCTGATGCAAAGCGCACGGCGCGTTCAGTCCGAGGAGACCCGGACACAGCTCCACAACGCGCATCATCGGGTCATGTCGATTGCGACGCTCCAAAAACAGCTTGCCATCTCGAACCGCGACGACGTTGCGCTGCGCAAATATTTCAAGGACCTATGCGCCAGCCTTGGTGCGTCGATGATTGACAATGCTGACCGTATTTCGCTGACGTCGACTAGCGACGACACCATCACTCAAGCCAACGTCTCGGTGAGCCTCGGTCTGATTGTCACCGAATTGGTCATCAATGCGCTCAAACATGCGTTTCCGGGTCGCAACCGGCACGGACATATCAAAGTCGACTATCTCGCTGGTGCCAGCGGCTGGGCGCTGACCGTTAGTGACGATGGCGTGGGGATGCCGACTGGCCATGAAGGCGTAAAGCCGGGACTTGGCACGGGCATCGTTGAGGCATTGTCGAGGCAACTTGATGCCACGGTCGAAGTGTCAGACCATGCGCCAGGGACAAAGGTTTCAATCGTTCACGCTGCCTAGTTTTGGCGGACGCTAGTGTCCGCTTTGGGTCGAAAACGGACGCTAGGCGTCTTCCGGAGCCTATCAGCCTAAATTATTTCACGCCCCCGCTTGCCCAATCGGGCGGAAGCCGCTTAAGCCTCGACTCCCATGGCGCGGTTCATATTCGTGACCGGCGGCGTGGTCTCCTCGCTTGGCAAAGGTCTGCTCTCGGCGTCCCTCGGGGCGCTCCTTCAGGCGCGCGGATTCACCGTCCGCATCCGCAAGTTCGACCCCTATCTGAACGTCGATCCGGGGACGATGTCGCCCTATCAGCACGGCGAGGTCTATGTGACCGACGACGGGGCCGAGACCGATCTCGACCTTGGTCACTACGAGCGCTTCACCGGGGTTTCGGCGAAGCAGTCGGACAATATCACCACCGGGCGGATCTACCGCGACATCATCGCCAAGGAACGGCGCGGCGATTATCTCGGCGCGACCGTCCAGGTCATTCCCCACGTGACCAACGCGATCAAGGAATTCGCGGTGAATGCGGTCGACGACGTCGATTTCGTGATTTGCGAAATCGGCGGGACGGTCGGCGACATCGAAAGCCTGCCGTTCATCGAATCGATCCGGCAGCTGAGGAACGACCTTGGCCGCGACAATACGGTCAGCGTCCATACCACCCTGGTGCCGTGGATCGCGGCGGCCGGCGAACTCAAGACCAAGCCGACCCAGCAATCGGTCCGCGAACTGTCGAGCCTCGGGGTCCAGCCCGAAGTCCTGCTGTGCCGCTGCGACCGGCCGCTGCCCGATGCCGAGCGCGAGAAGATTGCTTTGTTCTGCAACGTGCCGACCTCGGCGGTGATCCCCGCGCTCGACGCCCGCAATATCTACGACGTGCCGCTGCAATATCATGAGGCGGGGCTCGACGATGAAGTGCTGCGCGCCTTCCGCATCACCGATGCGCCGCGGCCTGAGCTCGCGGTGTGGCGCGACATCATGGACCGGATCGACCATTACGAAAGCGAGGTCACGATCGGCGTCGTCGGCAAATATGTTGGCCTGCCGGACGCCTACAAGAGCCTGCGCGAGGCGTTGGTCCACGGCGGCATCGCCAACAAGGTCAAGGTCAACATCCAGTGGATCGACGCCGAGCTGTTCGAGCACCCGGAGGCCGACGTCGTCGCCGAGCTCGAGCCGCTCCACGGCATCCTTGTTCCCGGCGGGTTCGGCGAACGCGGCAGCGAGGGCAAGATCGCCTCGGTCAAATTCGCCCGCGAGCGCGACATTCCGTTTTTCGGCATCTGCCTCGGCATGCAGATGGCGTGCATTGAAGCAGCGCGAAACCTCGCCGGCATCAGCGAGGCCTCGACCACCGAATTCGGCGAGACGCCCGAGCCGGTGGTCGGCATGATCACCGAATGGATGAGCGAGGAGGGGCTGCAGCAGCGCGCCGCCGACGGCGACCTCGGCGGGACCATGCGGCTTGGGGCCTACCCGGCCAAGCTCGACGGCAACAGCGTCGTCCGCTCGATCTATGGCGCCGACGAAATCAGCGAACGGCACCGCCATCGCTATGAGGTCAACATCCATTATCGCGACCCGCTGGAGAAAAGCGGGCTGGTGTTTTCGGGCATGTCGCCCGACGACCAATTGCCCGAGATCGTCGAACGGCCCGACCACCCGTGGTTCATCGGCGTCCAATTCCATCCCGAACTGAAAAGCCGCCCGTTTGAACCGCATCCCCTGTTCGCGGGTTTTATCGAAGCAGCGCTGAAGAAGTCGCGGCTGGTCTGACGTCAGGAGACGGAAAATGCGCAAGGCGGGTTCGGGACTGGCAATTGCCGCGGCGACGATCCTGCTGGCGGGTTGTGCAACCGTCTCCAAACCGCGCGACACCATTGCCCACGTCAATCCGGCAAGCATTGCGGCGTCACCCGCCGAATGGGACGGCCGCCAGGTCGAGATGGTCGGGCTCGTCGTCTGGGACAGTGCCGCTTTCTACCAGGACTATGGCACGTATTGTCGCGGCGGCGAGCGCACCGCCATCGCCGTCGATTGGCACAACTGGCCCGGCGTGACTCGCGCCGACAATCGGCGGCGGGTGGTCGTGCGCGGGGTGTTTCACAACCGGCCCGGGACTGCCGCTGCGGGACCCGGACCGCTCGAACCGGGGCAGGTGGTCCGCTGGTTGTCGGCGCCGGCCAGGCCGTGTCCCAGGGCGCTGCCCTAGCGTCTCCGGAACCGACGCCGCGCACCCTCGTTGCGGTGCCATTCTGTTGGAGAAACGATCATGCTGCTGACCATCGCCGTCATCCTGTTCATTCTCTGGGCCCTCGGCTTCTTTGCGTTCCACGTCGCCGGCGGGCTGATCCACCTGCTGCTGGTGGTCGCCGTCGTCGTCATCATCGTCAACTTCGTCCGCGGCCGCGGCCCGACGGTCTGACGTTTTCGCCGTTGCCGGGCGGATGATGGCACCCTAAATCCGCCCGATGACCAACAGCATTTCGACCCGGCTCGCCGTGATCGGCTCCGGCCCGGCGGGCTACACCGCCGCCATCTATGCCGCGCGCGCCGGGCTCAGCCCGATCATTATCCAGGGGATTCAGCCGGGCGGCCAGCTGACCATCACCACCGATGTCGAGAATTATCCCGGCTTCCGTGACGTCATCCAAGGCCCGTGGCTGATGGAGGAGATGCAGGCCCAGGCCGAGCATGTCGGGACCAAGGTCATCTGGGACCATATCACGTCGATCGACCTGACGCGGCGGCCGTTCCGGCTGACTGGCGACGGCGGCGACACTTATTTCGCCGATGCGTTGGTGATCGCCACCGGGGCCCAGGCGAAATATCTCGGCCTGCCGTCGGAAGAGCATCTCAAGGGCCGGGGCGTCTCGGCCTGCGCGACCTGCGATGGCTTTTTCTATCGCGGCAAGAAGGTCGCGGTGATCGGCGGCGGCAACACCGCGGTCGAGGAGGCCTTGTACATGACCAACCACAGTCATGACGTCACTTTGATCCACCGCCGCGATTCGCTCCGCGCCGAGAAGATCCTCCAGGACCGGCTGTTCGCCAATCCAGCGATCAAGATTGTCTGGGATTCGGAGGTTGTTGAATTCGTCGCCGGCGGCCAGCCCGAGGCGCTGATTGGGCTCGATCTTCGCAACCGGGTAACCGGCGAGGTTTCACGGCTTGAGGTCGACGGCGGGTTCGTGGCGATCGGTCACAGCCCGGCGACCGAACTGTTCCAGGGCCACCTCGACCTCGACAGCGACGGCTACATCAAGGTTGAACCCGGCACGACCCGGACCAGCGTCCCGGGCGTGTTCGCGTGCGGTGACGTGATGGACAAGATCTACCGTCAGGCGGTGACCGCCGCCGGGACCGGCTGCATGGCCGCGCTCGATGCCGAAAAGTATCTCGCGGCGATGGAATATGAGGCGCTGGCGGCCGAGTAAGCCGCGTTAGGCGGTTTCGACTGCCCGCCTTTGATCTTTGGCACCCGGAACCGGCTCGGACGCGTCGTCGCCGAGTTTCACCACCTGGTTTTTCTCGTCGACATGGACGACGGTCGGCTTCAAGGTCCGCGCCTTGGCGTCGTCGACCATGGCGTAGCTGATGATGATTACCAGGTCGCCCTCGTGGACGAGGTGCGCCGCGGCGCCGTTGATCCCGATCATGCCGCTGCCGCGCGGGGCGGGAATCACATAGGTTTCGAGCCGTGCGCCATTGGCGATATCGACGATCGCGACCTTTTCGCCCTCGAGCAGGTCGGCGGCGTCCATCAAATCGCGATCGATGCTGATCGACCCGACGTAGTGGAGGTCGGCCTGAGTCACCGTCGCCCGGTGAATCTTCGACTTCATCATGAACCGCATCACGGCGAATGGCTCCTAATAGTCCGCGCCAATTTCGGGCGCGCGCAATGAGATTGGGACCCAATAGCAGATTTCAATGCTGCGGTGCAAAATCGCAGGTGCAGCATCAGTAGACCGCCTCGACGAAATAGAGCCCCTGCGGGGGTGCGTTGAGGCCGAGCGCGGCGCGATCGCGGGCTTCGAGCGCTTTTCGCATGTCGTCAGGCGACCATTGCCCCCGACCGACCATTGCCAGGCACCCGACCATCGAGCGCACCTGGTGATGGAGGAAGCTGCGCGCCGCGGCGGAGACGTGAATTTCCTCGCCGGCCTGCACGACATCGAGCCGGTCGAGCGTCTTGACCGGGCTGTCCGACTGGCACTGGGCCGAGCGGAAGGTGGTGAAATCGTGGCGTCCGATCAGGTGGGCGGCACCCTCACTCATCGCCGCGACGTTGAGCGGAACCGGGATGTGCCACACCCGGCCGTGGTCGAGCGCCGGTGGGGCGCGGCGGGTGAGAATGCGGTAGCGGTAGCGCCGCCCGAGGCAGCTGAACCGCGCGTGCCATTCGTCCGCGACCTCTTCGACGTCGATGATCGATACTGGATGCGGTCGAACCAGCGCATTCAGCCCCTCGCGCAGCCGATGCGGAGTGAGTGACCTCGTGACGTCAACGTGGGTCGGCATCGCGAGCGCATGAACCCCGGTATCGGTGCGCCCGGCGGCGGTGAAGCTCGCGCGCTCGCCGGTCATCCGGTGCAGTGCCTCCTCGAGCACTTGCTGAACCGTCGGTCCGTCCGCCTGCCGCTGCCAGCCGAAGAACGGCTCGCCGTCATATTCGATCGTCAGCCGCCAGCGGGTCACGGCAGGATAGTGCCCGTGGGGATGGCGAACCCGCGCAGTAGCTCGCCGGGCGTCATCGGCGCGCGGCCAGCGCGCTGGACCTTGAGGGGGCGGATATAGCCGCCGCCCGTCGCGATATTCAGGCTTTCGTCGAGCACCTCGCCCGGCTGACCCGAAGCATCGGTACCGGTTGCCGCCTCGAGCAGCTTGATCCGTTCACCGTTCGCTTCGAACCAGGCGCCGGGCGCGGGAGCGAAGGCGCGGACCTGGCGCTCGATCTCTGCCGCCGGCTGGCTCCAGTCGATGTGCGTTTCGGCCTTGTCGATCTTCTTCGCATAGGTTGCGCCGGCGATCGGCTGGGGTTCGGGCTGGGTCGGCGCTTCCAGCCACTCGACCAGCATACGCGCGCCAAGACTTGCCATCTCTTCCGTAACTTGGCCGGTGTTCTTGCCGCGGACATCGAGGGTCTGACGGGACAGCATCGGGCCCGTATCGAGGCCTTCGTCCATCCGCATCAACGTAACCCCGCTAATCTCGTCCCCCGCCAGGATCGCGCGCTGGATCGGCGCGGCGCCGCGCCAATGGGGGAGGAGCGAGGCGTGGACGTTGATGCAGCCCGCCTTGGGCGCCTCAAGGATCGGCAGGGGCAGGATCAACCCGTACGCCGCCACCACTGCGAGATCGGCGTCGAAACCGCGGAATATGGCCTGCTCGTCCTCGTTGCGTAGAGATTTCGGCGTCCGCACCTCAATTTCGAGTTCATCGGCGCGCTCATGCACCGCGGTCTTGCGCTCAACCTTGCCGCGGCCGGCGGCGCGCGGGGGTTGGGAATAGACCGCGATGACGTCGTGCCCGCCTTCGACCAGCGCATTGAGGCTCGGCACCGCGAAGTCCGGCGATCCCATGAAGACTATTCGCAAAACCGTTCGTCCTGAGCCTGTCGAAGGGCTGTCCTTCTACTTCGCGCCACCGAAAGAGAAAGGCAGGGCTTCGACAAGCTCAGCCCGAACGGTATGGGGGACAAATATGGCGTCACAGGAAATCGAAGCATTGTCGCAGGCCCTTGCGCGGTTGCCGGGGCTCGGGCCGCGCTCGGCGCGGCGCGCGGTGCTGCACCTGATGAAGAAGCGCGAGGTCGCGCTCCAGCCGCTTCTCGCGGCGCTCCAGAACGTGTCGGAGAAGCTGTCGACCTGCTCAACCTGCGGCAATGTCGATACCAGCGATCCTTGCTCGATCTGCCGCGACCCGCGCCGCGACGACAAAATGCTATGCGTGGTCGAGGAGGTCGCGGACCTGTGGGCGCTCGATCGCTCGCGGCTGTTTCCCGGCCGCTACCATGTGCTCGGCGGGCGATTGTCGGCCCTGGAAGGGGTGCGGCCGGAGGATTTGACCATCGACCAACTAGTCGGCCGGGTGGGCAAGGGCGGCATCGACGAGGTCGTGTTGGCGATGAACGCGACGCTGGAAGGCCAGACGACCGCTCATTATCTCGCCGAGCGCCTCGAGAGTTTTCCAATTCGTCTCAGTCAGTTGGCGCACGGTCTTCCGGTCGGTGGCGAACTCGACTATCTCGACGAGGGCACGCTCGCCCAAGCCCTGCGCGCGCGCCGGCCGATTGCTTGAACCCACCAATGTGAAAGACTAAATTCCCCCCATGGCATTGCTACCGATCGTTGAAGTTCCGGACCCGCGTTTGCGGCAAATCTCCAGACCCGTCGATCAGGTCGACGACGATGTGCGCGCGCTCGTCGCCGACATGTTCGAGACGATGTACGCGGCGCCGGGCATCGGCCTCGCCGCGATCCAGGTCGGCGTGCCCCAGCGCATCCTGGTGATCGACTTGCAGGAACCCGAGGACGAGGACGGCGAGGGGGTCAAGGACCCGCGCGTGTTCATCAACCCCGAAATCGTCGAGCACAGCGATCAGGACGTGCCTTACACCGAAGGCTGCCTGTCGGTGCCCGATCAATATGCCGAGGTCGACCGGCCCGACCGCATCCGCGCGCGCTGGCTCGATCTCGACGGCAAGGCCCACGAGGAAGAGATCACCGGGCTGCTCGCGACCTGCCTGCAGCACGAAATGGACCATCTTGAGGGCATTTTGTTCATCGACCATCTGTCGCGGCTCAAGCGCGAGATGATCCTCAAGAAGCTGACCAAACAGCGCAAAGAGCTGAAGGCGGCCTGAGCAGCGCATGGCTGACGATGCCGCGCCCTTTCACGCCCACGTCTATTATTCCGCCGAGGATCGGCCGGTCGCCGAAAAGCTGCGCGATCATTTTCAGGCGAACGGTGAAGTGCTGTTCGTCGGCCAGATGACCGATCGCGCGGTCGGCCCGCACCCAATACCGCAATATGAAGTGCATTTCGTCGAAGGGTCGCTGCCCGCGGTGGTTTCAGCGATCGAAGGGTCGGGGCTGCGCGCCCTGGTCCATCCGCTGACCGACGACGATCTCGCCGATCACACCACGCTGGCGCAGTGGATTGGCGATCCGGTCGAGCTCGACGTCCGCGTGCTCGATCCGCCCGGGGTCAACCAGGGCGTCGCGCGCTTCGGGAAGAGCGACTTCTAAGCTGGCTCCATCACCGCCAGTGCCGCATTGCGGCAGTCCTCCGCGCATTCGCGGCACATTTGCGCGCACAGTCGGCAATGTTCATGGTCTTCCGCGTATTTCTTGCAGATCACAGCGCAGGAATCGCAGACTCGGGCGCACAGTTCGAGCGTTTCGCGCAGCACCTGATCGTTCGAACCAGTGTGGCGGACAGCAAGCTTCCCCGCTGCCTCGCAGACGTCCGCGCAATCGCTGCACGAGCGGATGCAATCGCGCATCTCCATCGTCTCGGCCGCACAGGCATCGGCGCAGCTGACGCACATTCGCGCGCAATACATCAGGTGATGCGCGGCATCGGAGAGCGGCTGGTTGAGGTGACCGGCGACATTGGGATGCAATGAGATCATCTTGCGGATGGACATGGCGAACTCCTGAATATCTGTGGAGAACCGGCGCGTCGCCGCACGGTTCCTATTGGCAACAAAGACAATTCACCCTAAAAGTTCGCCTTCTGTTCCGGGGAGGCGAGGCCGGTGAATGCGACGATTATCATAGTCGGACTGATTGCGCTCGCACTTGGCGCTGTCTTTGGCTGGCTGATCGCGACTCGCGAGGCCGCGGGAGCGAAACAGGCGGTGCAATCGCTGCGCCTGCAACTCGACGCGGTGACCGGGGAGCGTGACGTCAACCGCGAAGCGGCAACCCGGCTGGCGGCGTTTGAAGCAGCCCAGGAAGAGCGCGACCGCGGGTTTGAAGCCCGGATCAAGGAACTGGTCGAGGCTAAGGAGGGGCTGTCCGCGCAATTCGCGGAGATCAGCAACAAATTGCTCGCCGAGGCCCAGGAAACCTTCCTCAAGCGCGCCGACCAGCGCTTTCGCCAGTCGGAGGAGAGCGCCGGGCAGAACCTCAAGTCGCTGCTCCAGCCGGTCCACGAGCGGCTCGAGCGCTACGAAACCACCGTCCAGAAGGTCGAGGCCGAGCGCCGCGACGCCTTCGGGCTGCTGACCGGCCAGATCGAGGCGATGCGCACCGGGACCGAGCGGGTCTCGGCCGAAGCAGCCAAGCTGGTCAATGCGCTGCGCAACGCGCCCAAGGCGCGCGGCCGCTGGGGCGAACAGCAGCTGCGCAACGTGCTCGAAAGCTGCGGCCTGTCCGAACATTGCGATTTCGCGACCGAAGTAAGCGTCAGCGATGGGGAGGGCGGGAAGCTGCGGCCCGACGTCGTCATCCGGGTGCCCGGCGGCCAATCCCTGATCATCGATGCCAAGGTGTCCTTGAACGACTATCAGGATGCCTACGGCGCAGTCGACGAAGTTGCTCGCACAACCCATTTGAACGCCCATGCGTCGGCGATCCGGGCGCACATCAACACGCTCGGCGCCAAGGCTTATTGGTCGCAGTTCGACGATGCTCCCGACTATGTCGTGATGTTCATTCCCGGCGAGCATTTTCTCAGCGCCGCGCTCGAACAGGATCCGACCTTGTGGGATTATGCGTTCAACAAGAAGGTCCTGCTGGCAACGCCGACCAATTTGATTGCGATCGCGCGGACCGTCGCCGCGGTGTGGCGGCAGGAGCGGCTCGCCAAGGAAGCGCGGCAGATCGGCGAGCTCGGCAAGGAGCTTTACGAACGCCTCGCCAAGGCCGCCGATGATCTTCGCCGCGTCGGCAGCGGACTGTCCTCCGCAGTCAACAATTACAACAGCTTCGTCGCGAGTTTTGAGAGTCGGTCGCTGGTTACGGCGCGCAAATTCCGTGAGCTCAATATCGAGCCCGGTCGGCGCGAGATCGACGTCCTCATCCCGGTCGAAGCGCTGCCGCGTTACGCCGACGATGAACTCGAATTGAGCGCCGACGAAGCGGACGAGCCGCCGCAGATCGCGGCCGAATAGGCGCTAGAGCCCGCCGCAGCCTTCGTAGCGGCGGCCGTCGACCGTGACCTGGACCTTGTCGGGATAGCTGCGGTCGCTCATGCCGTCGCTGCACTTCACATGGACGATATTCACGTTGAGGCGGGGCGTTTGATAGATTTCGCCCGCGAAGCCGATGATTACCTTGGGCGTCGGCTGGGTCACCGGCTGCGAATCGGGCGCGGTGAAGACCATTTGGCGCGCGTCGATGGTCAGGCCCCAGAAGGGTTCGGTGCCGACCGCGCGATAGGCGCTGCCTGGCGGGTTGGGGGTGATCGGCGGCGGCGGTGGCGGGGCCATGCATGCGCCGGCGAGCGCCACGAGTGGCAGGGCGAGGAGACTTTTCATGGGCGGAACAACCGTAAGAACGGGCGCACGGTTCCGTCACCGCCAGCTGGCGGTGATCGCGAACGCCATCACCGCGGTCGCCATCGCCGCATTGAGGCTGTCGGCGCGGCCCGCCATCGGAATTTTGACGAGTAGGTCGCATTCGGCCTCGTAAGCCGCGGGCAGGCCCTGCTGCTCGTTGCCAATGAGGAGGAAACAGGGTTGCTGGTATTCGGCCTCGAGATAGTCGTGGGTGGCCTTGAGGCTCGTTCCGACCAGCTGGCCGGCGTCTGAGCGCAGCCATGGCAGGAACTCGTCCCAGCGCGCGTTCGCGATGGCCTGGGTGAACACCGCGCCCATCGAGGCGCGCACCGCTTCGACCGAATAAGGGTCGGCGCTGTCGTCGATCAGGATCAGTCCGCCGGCGCCGACCGCGTCGCCGGTGCGGAGAATCGTTCCGATGTTGCCGGGATCGCGCAGCGCCTGGGCGACGATCCACAGCGGCGTTTGCGACCGGTCGATGGCATCGAGTGACGTCATTGGCTGGCGATAGGCCCCGAGCAGCATCTGCGGATTGTCCTTGCCGCTCATCTTGCTGAGCAGGTCGGGCGGGACCTCGATCGCCTCCGCGCCCGCGGCCTCGCTCGCGGCGATGATCTCGGCGGCAAGCGGGTGCTTCGCACCGTCGGCAGAGAAAGCAACGATCTCCGGTAACCGCCCGCTGTCTCGCGCCTCGGTCAGGATCCTCAGCCCCTCGGCGAGGAATAGTCCTTCTTCGCGGCGGTGTTTCTTGTCGCGCAGCGAGCGCAGCCGTTTGACGACGGAGTTGGAAAAAGCGGTGACCTGGCGGGGCATTTCAGTCCTCGCCGAAGCGGGTCTCAACCAAAGTCGCGAGTTTCTCCAGCGCCTGTTCGGCGTAGACGCCGTCGCAATGGATGATGATCGTGTCGCCCATCGCCGCGCCGAGCATCATCAGGCCCATGATCGATGTGCCGCACACCCGGCTGCCGTCTTTCTCGACGTCGATCTGGGCGTCGAGTTGGCTTGCCATGTTGACGAACTTGGCGCTGGCGCGGGCGTGCAGGCCGCGTTTGTTGGTGATCAGGACCTCGCGGCTGACCGCGCTCAAGCCGCCGCTTCCCCGAGGATCTCGGATGCCACCGAAATATATTTGCGCCCGGCCTCGCGCGCGGCGGCAACCGCGGCGTGGACGCCCATCACCTTGCGCGCGCCTTCGAGCCGGATCAGCATGGGCAGATTGACCCCGGCGATGACCTCGACATTCTCGCCCTTCATCAGGCTGATCGCGAGGTTCGACGGGGTGCCGCCGAACAGATCGGTAAGGATGATCACGCCCTGGCCCTGGTCGACCTTGGCGATCGCCTTGGCGATGTCCTTGCGGCGCTTTTCCATATCGTCGTCGGGGCCAATGCAGATCGCTTCGACCGCTTCCTGCGGCCCGACCACATGTTCCAACGCAGTGACGAATTCGGCGGCAAGCCGGCCGTGTGTCACCAGCACTAATCCAATCATTCGTTCAACCCGCCTGCCTCAGCCTCGCGCCGCTGGTCGGCCTCGATCGTATCGCTTGGCGGCGAGGCGAGGTCCCGGTGGCGGACATTGGGAGAAAAGCCTTTTGCACGTAACCGTTCCGCCATCTCGATCGCCGCGGCCACCGAACGGTGCCGGCCCCCCGTGCACCCGAACGCAACGGTCACGTAACTTTTGCCCGCCGCCCAGTAGCGGGGAATCCAGTCGTTGAGAAGCGATTCCACGCGACCCAGTGTCTCATTCCAGGCCGGCTCGGCGGCGAGGTAGTCACGCACTTCGCGGTCCTCGCCGGTCAGCGGGCGCAGTCCCTCGACCCAGTGCGGGTTGGGCAGGAAGCGCAGGTCGAACACCAGATCGGCGGTGCGCGAAATGCCACGGGCGAAGGCGAACGAGGCAATCGTCAGCACCGGTTGGTCGGAATCGCCGCCGTAACGCCGGCGGAGTTCGTCGCGCAGCTCGGCCGGGCTGAGATCGGTGGTGTCGATCATGCTGTCCGACGCGGCGAGCAGCGGGGCCATCAGCTTGCGCTCGCGGGCGATGCCGTCCTCGGCCGGACGATCGGGCGCGAGCGGGTGGCGGCGCCGGGTTTCGTCGTAGCGGCGGATCAGCTCGCTGCCGGCGCAATCGAGATAGAGGATTTCGGGCGCGACGGCGTCGACCGAGCGAATCAGCGCCGGCATGCCCTCGGCGTCAAAGCCGCGGCTGCGGACATCCATCCCGACCGCAGCCGGCCGGACCCGGCCCTTGGGTCCACCGCGGACGAAGTCCTGCAATAAGTCGGTGGGCAGATTGTCCACGACATCCCAGCCCATGTCCTCGAGCGCGTCGAGCACCGTCGATTTACCCGCGCCGGACATTCCGGTGACAAGTAGGAGCCGGGGAGGGGACGGGCGGCGGGTCACCGCCGTCGGCTTAGAACTTCAGGCCGAGCCGGTCGAGCCCGAGCGCGACCTTGGACGGCGCCGACGCAGTCAACGCGTCAATCGTGACGAACGGCAGGCTGACGCCGAGGATCGGCCGCTCGCGGCTATCGTCGGGTAGCCGCTGAATATCGCTGGTGAGCTCGACGATCAGGGCGACGGGCAGGTCGCTGACGGCATCCATGTCGACGATCCCGATGCCGCGGACTTCGAGCTTGCCGGCGATATTCGGCGGGGCTGAAGCGAGCAGCCGTTCGCCGTGACGCTTGACGATCGTCTGGTCGTCGCTGACCAGCACGAACCCGCGGTCGAGCAGGCGCAGCGCCAGGTCCGATTTGCCCGAGCCCGACGGCCCGATGATAAGGACCGCACGGCCATCGATGGCGACAGTGCTGGCGTGGACCGTTTCAGCCGATAAGCGCGGACTGGTCATGCCCGGTGCGCTGCCGGCAGGCGGATGGTGAAGCGGGCTCCAGAGGGTGCGTCGTCGCGATCCTGCACGTCAATCTCCCCGTCATGACCTTTGACGATCGCCTCGGCGATCGCCAGGCCAAGGCCGGAATGCCGACCGAAATTCTCTCCATCCGGTCGTACTGAGTGGAATCGGTTAAAGATTGCTTCCCGCGCTTCTGGCGGAACCCCGGGGCCTTCGTCGTCAATGCGAATGCGAACCTCGTCGCCGATCCGCGCAGCGGCGATCTCGACCAGTCCGCCGGGCGGCGAGAAGCTCACGGCATTGTCGATGATCGCGGTGATCGCGCGGGCCAGCCGGTCGGGCTTGCCCATGACCACCGCGCTCGACTTGCGCGGGCGGGCAAAGGCGATGCGGGCGTCGCCCTTGTCGCGCCGATTTTCCCAACTGGCGATCAATTGCTCGATCAAAGGACCGAGATCGACCGTCTCGAATTTGGCGCGGGCCAGTTCGGCGTCGGATCGGGCGGCTTCGCCGATGTCGTTGATCAGGCGGTCGAGGCGGCCGACGTCGTCGCGGGCGACGGCAATCAATTTCTGTCTGAGCTCCGGATCCTCGACCCGATCAAGGCCGTCCATTGCCGAGCGCAGCGACGCCAGCGGGTTCTTGAGCTCGTGGGTGACGTCGGCGGCGAAGGCGTCGATATTGTCGATGCGCTGGCGCAGGGACTGGCTCATGTCGGCGACCGAGCGGGCGAGCAGGCCGATCTCGTCGGTGCGCGAGGGCAGGCGCGGAACATTGACCTCGCGCGCCCGGCCGAGCCGCACTCGGTGCGCGGCGAGCGCCAGCCGACGCAGCGGGCGGACGATCGTCCGGGCAAGGAAGATCGACAACAGCACTGAAAGCAAGACGACGGCGGTCATGATCGAACCCAGCGTCGCCCGTTGGCTGCGGATGGTGCGCGTAAAGGCGCGATCGTTGTCGGTGACCAGCGCCATTCCGCCCTTGAACGGCATGGCAGCGGAGATGACCGGGGTCAGGTCGGGGGCATTGCGGACCCGCGATTCGGCATGGCCGCTGTGCCGGGCTTCAAGCGCTTCAGGCCAGGCGCCCAGGCCATCGATGGCCGGTTCGGCATAATCGTCGAGCGGCTCTGCCCCGACGAGGATATTGAAACCCCGATCGAGCGCCCGCGCGACGTCCTTGGTCCAACTCTGACTATTCGGGTCGCGTAATTCGTAAGTGGGCCCGGTTGCTTTCCAGCTGTCGATGAGCAGTTCCCCGTCCGGCCGGTAGACCCTGATGCGGCTCCCACTGGCACGGCTCGTTGCCGCGAGGAAGGCAGTCCAATCGCTGGGCGACAGGAGCGTCAGGGCGTGCGCCGCCGTGGTCGCTTCGATCCGGGTCTGGCGGCTGCGCTCGCGGCTTAAACGGTTACGGTACTGGTCGAGATAAAGGACGCTCAGCGCCAGCAGCACAACAGTGAGGACGTTAACCGCGAGGATACGGTGGACAAGCGTCCACCTCCCCGACCAGCTCAAGGCCAGGTCGGCCTCGTCCTCACTGGTCGTCGAATTTATATCCGACGCCATACAAAGTCTCGATCGCATCGAAGTCCGTGCTCTGGGCGCGGAATTTCCGGCGGATGCGTTTGATGTGGCTGTCGATCGTCCGGTCGTCGACATAGACGTCGTCGTGATAAGCGACGTCGAGCAACTGGTTGCGGGTTTTGACCACGCCCGGGCGCTGGGCAAGCGCCTCGAGGATCAGGAATTCGGTGACGGTCAGGGTCACGTCCCGGCCGTCCCACACGACCTTGTGCCGCGCCGGGTCCATGGTCAGGCGACCGCGCTCGAGCAAAGGCTGTTCGGGCTCGCTGTGGGTCGCGTTGGCTTCGCCTTTGGCCAGTTCCTGGCGGCGCAGGATGGCGCGGATGCGGGCGATCAACAGGCGCTGCGAGAAGGGTTTGGCGATATAATCATCGGCGCCCATCGCGAGGCCGAGCGCCTCGTCAAGCTCGTCGTCCTTGGAGGTCAAGAAGATCACCGGAACCGGGCTGGATTCGCGGATCCGGCGTAACAATTCCATCCCGTCCATCTGCGGCATTTTGATGTCGAGCACTGCGAGGTCAGGTGGATTCTCGCCAATCGCTTTCAGCGCGACTGTGGGATCGGCGTAGACGCGCGTAACGAAGCCCTCGGCCTGCAGCGCGATGGACACTGACGTCAGGATGTTCCGGTCGTCGTCGACCAGCGCGATCACTTGGTTCATCCGCTCAGCGGATCCCTTCCGTTCTAGCGGTGCGGCTTAGCCAGCGCGTAGCGGTGAAACAAGCGCGCCTCCGATGAAACCGGTTACATGCGATTTTCGATCGATATGGAGTGTTTAATCGCGGTCAGACGGTTTTGACCGGGCCCGGGTTCGTGCCTATAGGCGGGGGAGATGCGCATACGTATGCGGCGGCAGGCCCCAACCGGCCGTCGCCGTTTTTGATATTGAAATGGAAAGGAAATTTCGCACGTGACCGACCGGGTTCCGCAGCGCGGACTTGACGCACAGGGCATCGTCACCGGGGCCGAGATCTTGTGGAACCTGACCACCGCGCCGCTGGTCGAGCATGCCGTGCGCCGCGGCGAAGGCGAACTGACCAAGGACGGGGCCCTGCTGGTCGACACGGGCAAGTTCACCGGGCGCAGTGTCAAGGACAAGTTCGTCGTTCGCGATGCGACCACTGAGGACACGATCAACTGGGGCGCGATCAACCAGCCCATGTCGGGCGATCACTGGGCCAATCTCAAGGCCGATTTCCTGGCTGCGCTGAAGGATCAGAAAAAGCTCTACGTTGCCGACCTCTTTGGGGGCAGCCAGCCAGAATATCGCGTGAGTGTGCGCGTGGTCACGGAGCTAGCCTGGCACAACCTTTTTGTCCGGACCTTGCTGGTTCGCCCGACCACGGATGAGCTGGCGGACTTCGAGCCAGAATACACGATTATCAACCTGCCGAGCTTCAAGGCCAGCCCGGCGCGGCACGGCTGCCGCAGCGAAACGGTCATTGCGGTCAACCTGACCGAGAAGATGATCCTCATCGGCGATACCGAATATTCGGGCGAGATGAAGAAGGGCGTTTTCGGGTTGCTGAACTTCCTGCTGCCGGCGCAGGGGGTCATGCCGATGCACTGCTCGGCAAACATCGGCGCAGACGGAAAAAGCGCCATCTTCTTCGGCCTGTCGGGTACCGGCAAAACGACGTTGTCCGCCGACGCGAGCCGGACGCTGATCGGCGATGACGAGCACGGTTGGTCGGATCAGTCCGTCTTCAACTTCGAAGGCGGTTGCTACGCCAAGATGATCAACCTTTCGGCCGAAGGCGAGCCGGAGATCTACGCGACGACCAAGATGTTCGGTACGATCCTCGAGAATGTCGCGATGGACGAGGTAACGCGCGAGCTGGACTTCACGGACGCCAGCAAGACCGAAAATACGCGCGGCGCCTATCCCATCGATTTTATTCCGAACACCTCGAAGGAAAATCTGGGCCCGCCGCCGTCGACGATCATTTTCCTGACCGCTGACGCGTTCGGGGTGCTGCCACCGATCTCGCGGCTGACGCCGGACCAGGCGATGTACCACTTTCTGTCCGGCTACACGGCCAAGGTTGCAGGCACCGAAATCGGCGTGACCGAGCCTCAGGCCACCTTCTCGACCTGCTTCGGCGCAGCCTTCATGCCGCGCCCCCCGTCGGTCTACGGCAACCTCCTCAAGAAGCGGATTGCCGAAGGCGGAGCGGAATGCTGGCTGGTCAACACCGGCTGGACCGGCGGCAAATATGGCGTCGGCAAGCGCATGCCGATCAAGGAAACGCGCGCCCTGCTCAACGCCGCGCTCGACGGCAGCCTGAACAATGTCGAGTTCCGCAAGGATCCGAACTTCGGCTTTGAAGTGCCCGTCGCGGTGCCTGGCGTCGACAACGCGATCCTCGACCCGCGCGGCACCTGGGCCGATCCTGCGGATTGCGATCGGACCGCGGCCAGGCTGGTTGATCTGTTCGTCGAGAATTTCGCGCAATTCGCGGACCAGGTCGACGAAGGCGTCCGACAGTCGGGCCCGAAGCCGACGCAATCCTCGGCGCAATCCCAAGCCCAGACAACAATCGCTTAGGCCCGGTCGCTGATCGGGCCCTTGGAAGGACCCGAACGATGACCGCACTTTCTCCCCGATTGTTCACATCCGACGCCGAGATTGCCCGCATCGGCGAGGGGTTGGTCGCGCGCGATTTGCCGCGCGAGGAATGGACCCACGAGGCCCATCTCGCCGCCACGATCTATCTGCTCACCCGCCGGCCCGATATTGACCTCGACACGGCACTGCCCGGTATCATCCGCGCCTACAATGAGAGCGTTGGCGGCGTGAACGACGACACCCAGGGCTATCACGAGACGATTACCCGGCTGTTCCTCCGTGGGGTCCGCCTGTTCCTGGTGGATTCCGATGCCGATGAGTCGCTGCACGAACTGGTCAATACGCTGTTGCAGTCGCCGATGGGGCGGCGCGACTGGCCGCTACGCTTCTATTCGGCCGAGCGGCTGTTCTCGGTCAACGCGCGGCGGCATTTCGTCCTGCCCGACCTCGCGGTGCTGCCGCAGACATGCTAGAGTCGCCTAAGCCACACTCACGCGCGATGGAGAGCAACATGGGCATTCTCGACGGACTTCTAGGCCAACTCGGAGACAATCCCGAGGTCGCCAATCTCGCGGCCAAGGTCGGCCTGTCGCCCGAACATGTCCAAACCGCCATCCAGGCGCTGGCTAAATTCCACCCGATGGACGTCGACACCGCCGAAGGCGCCGCGGCGGAAACCGGCCTTCCGACCGACAAGCTGCAGGAAATCATCGGCCATATCGGCGGCGAAGGCGCGCTCGGCCGCTACGCCTCTCTGCTCCAGGGCGAAGGCGGCCTCCGCGACATCGCGTCGAATATCTTCGGCGGAAAGAGCAAAGCCTAAGCTGTAGCCTTCGTCCGCGCGATGTAGTCGCCGACGTTCTTCGCCAGCACGTCCATCGGCACGTTGCCGCCGAGTACCAGCGCATCGTCGAACATGCGCAAGTCGAACTTGGCGCCGAGGTCCGCCTTGGCCTGCTCGCGCAAGCGGACGATGGTGGAATGGCCGACCTTGTAGCCGCACGCCTGGCCCGGCCACGCGCAATAGCGGTCGACCTCTGACGCCACTTCGAGCGGGTTTGATCCGTTGCGCTCGACGAAAAAATTGACCGCCTGATCGCGCGTCCAGCGCTTGGCGTGGAGGCCGGTGTCGACCACCAGCCGGCAGGCGCGGAAGGCGATCGACTGGAGGTAGCCGAGGCGCCCCACGGGGAAATCGTGATAGACCCCGAGCTCGTCGACCAATTGCTCGGCATAGAGCGCCCAGCCTTCGGAATAAGCATTGAACGCGAGCAAGGTGCGGATCAGCGGCAGCTTGTTTGCATATTCGCCCTGCCACACGTGGCCGGGGATCGCCTCGTGCGAGGCGAGGTCGGGTAGACTGTACTTGCTGTGGAGATCGGTGGTCCGGAGGTTGATCCAGAATTTGCCGGGAATTTTGCCGTCGATCGAACCAGCGCCGCCGTACGCCGCGGGCGCACCGGGCTCCTGCTCGGGCGACATGCGCTTCACTTCGAGATGGCCGGGGACCATGGTGTGGAACGCGCGCGGCAATTGGGCGCGGATGATCCGCAGCCGCTCTTCGATATAAGCCTTGATCTCGGCGCGGCCCTTGTCGCCCTCGGAGAATTTGTAGCGCGGGTCCTTGGCCAGCGCCTGCATGCGCGCGCCGACCGTCCCTTGCGTGTAGCCGACGCTCTTGAGGATTGGGTCCATCCGCCCCTGGAGCTCGTTCAATTGATCGAGCCCCATCGCGTGGACTTCATCCGGCGACATGGTCGTGGTGGTCGAGGCCTTGAGCGCCCAGCGGTAATAATCGTCGCCGTGCGGCCGCGACCACATGCCAGGAACGTCGGTGGCAAGGTCGCGCTCCGTCTGCAGTTCGCTGACTTGGCGTCCGAGCGCTTTGGCGACATCCGATCTGACGATCTTGCTCGCGCGTGCTTCCCAATCGCCGGGAATGCCCTTCTCTTTTGCGCGGCGGACAAGAGATTCTACCAGGCTGCCGCCGTCAAAGGCGTTCTTCCCGGCGATCATCAGCTGGTTGATCGTCTTCTCGGCGAGGACTTTCGGCGGGACCAGGCCGCGCTGGCGCGCCGAGCGCAGCCGCCCGAGTTCGCCGTCGAGCTGGGCGGGGAATTGGGCGAGGCGGGCAAGATAGGCCTCGGCGTCGGCTTTGGTGTCAATCAGATGGTCGGTGTCGAGGAATTGCGGCGTGTCGATGTACGCGCCGACGTTCTGGATCACGACGTAAGGCGTGTTGCGATAGCCGCCCACCGCGACATCGCCATAAGGGAAATCATAGCCCTCCAGCGCGGTCTTGTAGGCGCTGCGGACGACTTCGACGCTGGTGCGGACGGGGAAGGACAGGGCCGACGTGTCGATCGCCTCAGCGCGTTTCAAATCTGCGGCGACCGTCTGCCGTACGCGCTGCTGGCCGGCCGCCGAATGATCGCCGAGCCGGGTGCGCAGCGCGGCGCGCTTGCCCTTGTCGACGCCGAGCGAGGTCGCGCCTTCGGGACCGAGCTGGAGCAGATGCTCGGCGAAGGTTTCGAGCGTCCCGCTCGCCTGGGCATCGGTTGCCGGGCGCGCGGGGGCGGCAAAGGCTCGCGTCGGCAAGGCCGTGCTGGCGGCAAGGGCAGCGACCGCCTGGCGGCGGGAAAGCTCGATTGGGGGCACAAAATTCTCCGTCTTATGCGGGGGGAAGGGCGCGCTCCGCTCCCACCTTGAGGCAATTGCCGTCGACGCCGGTGATCTTGACGCGTTCACCGGCAACGGCCGGGCCGCCGCGCGCGCTCCACTCGCCATCGCCGACCCGGACACGCCCCGAGTGTTCGTCGACGTCAGCGACCACCGTCACGACTTTTCCGACGAGCCGTCCGACCCGGTCGTTCAACAGCGGGTCGGCGCTGGGCGCGCGGTACGCATAGTAGCGCCGGCCGCCGAGGACCGCGATCAAGGCGTAGAGCGCGAACAGCGCTAACTGGGGGACGATGCCGAGCCCGAATAGCACGGTGAACAATCCGGTCGCGATCGCCGCTACCCCGATGAAAACCAGGAAGAAGCCCGGCGCGAGCACTTCGAGGATCAGCAGCAGGACCCCGCCGATCAACCACAGCCAGCCGGGATCCACGTCCATTGGGTTCACGACTTGCTCTCGGGCACGCTCGGCACGGCCTTGGCGCGGACCGCCGGGATACCCTTGCCGCTGTCGCCGAACGCCTCGCGCGCCAGTTCGCCGATCCCCCCCAATGTGCCCATCAGCTGGGTTGCCTCAACCGGGAACAGGATCGTCTTGGCATTCGGCGAGGTCGCGAACTTGCCCAGGGCTTCGACATATTTCTGGGCGATGAAGTAATTGATCGCCTGGCTGCTGCCGCCCTCGATTGCATCGCTGACCGACTTGGTCGCATTGGCTTCGGCCATGGCCGAGCGTTCGCGCGCTTCGGCGTCGCGGAAGGCGGCCTCCTTCTGCCCTTCGGCCTGAAGGATGCGGGCCTGCTTCTCGCCCTCGGCGCGGAGGATCTCGGACTGGCGCATGCCTTCGGATTCGAGGATCGACGCGCGCTTTTCGCGCTCGGCCTTCATCTGCCGGGTCATGGCGTTGACGATGTCCTGCGGCGGGCGGATGTCCTTGAGCTCGACGCGGGTGATCTTCACCCCCCACGGCTCCGTCGCATGGTCGACCACGGCGAGCAGCCGGGCGTTAATCTCGTCGCGCTTCGACAAGGTCTCGTCGAGGTCCATCGAGCCCATCACGGTGCGGAGGTTGGTGGTCGAGAGCGCCATCAGCGCGCTGTACAGGTCGCTGACTTCATAAGCGGCCTTGGCGGCATCGATCACCTGGAAGAACACCACGCCGTCGACCGCGACCATCGCATTGTCCTTGGTGATGATTTCCTGTCCCGGGATGTCGACCACTTGCTCCATCATGTTGATCTTGCGCCCGACCCGGGTGACGAACGGCATGACGAAGTTGATGCCCGGTTCGGCGACACGGACAAAGCGGCCGAAATGCTCGAGCGTGTAGCGATAGCCCTGGTGGACGATCTTGACGCCCATCATCACGAACAGAAGCACGAGAACCGCAATGGCGGCCATGAAACTGGTAAAAAACATGGATTCCCCCGAATAAGGCGTGTCCTATGATGCGACGGCGATGAGCGGAGCGGAAGCGAAAAGCGACATGGACCTGTTCTCGGTACGATCGATCTTGTTTCTGCCGGCGTCGAACCCGCGCGCGATCGAAAGAGCGCGCGAGGCGGGGGCCGACCTCGTTGTGCTCGACCTAGAGGATGCGGTGAAGCCGGAGGAAAAGGATCGCGCGCGACAAGCGGCGATCGAGGCGGTCGCAGGCGAATGGCCGATGCCGGTTGCGATCCGCATCAACGGCACGGGCACCGAGTGGCATGGGCCGGATCTCGTCGCCATCACCCATTGCGATGCCGATTTGATCGTCGTGCCGCGGGTCGAGGATCACGACGCACTGTCATTTATCCGGACGCAATCGGGCAAGCCGATCGCGGCGATGATCGAGACCGCTAAGGGCGTGCTCGCGGCGCGCGAGGTGACGCAGCATTGCGCGGCGCTGATCGCCGGGACGAATGATTTGCGCGCCGACCTCCGCCTGCCGCTCGATGCGGGGAGGGAGCCGATCTCGGCCTCGCTACAGTGGACCGTGTTGGCCGCGCGGGCCGCCGGAATCGCGGTGTTTGACGGCGTCTACAACGTGCTCGACGATCTCGACGGATTCTCACGAGAGGCCGAGGACGGGCGGCGGCTCGGGTTCGACGGCAAGAGCCTGATCCACCCGAGCCAGATCGAACCGTGCCACCGCGCCTTCGCCCCGACCGACGTCGAACTCGACCGCGCGCGGCGACTGGTCGAAGCGTTCAACGGCGGCGCCGAGCGCTTCGACAACCAGATGATCGAACGCATGCACGTCGAGCAAGCCGAGCGGCTGCTGGCGCGGGACAATCGCTAGTGCACGTTCCGGGTCTGCGTGTCGCCAGGGGCGCGGTCGGATTCGCTGTTCTCGCATTTCTTATCTGGGGCGTCTGGGGTGGAGCACTTGGCTTGACCAAAAACAGCATGAATGTTGCCGTTACTCGGGCAGATCACCCAATCATTTTCTGGGTGTTGACGGCGCTCATTGCGGCCTTTGGTCTGCAGGTTATCTACAGCGCCATGTTTGACAGCCTGGAGCCGTAAGTCTGGCGTCTACTTTCGATCCGGCGCTAACCCACTTGGCGAATCACTCGGCTGCTGTCATGGGCCGATATGGCCCAACTCAACGACACCGCTGACATCCCGCTCGGACTGACGTTCGACGACGTCCTCCTGCAGCCGCTCGAATCCTCCGTCCTGCCCAGCCAGGCCGACACCGCGACCCGGCTGACCCGCGAAATCCCGCTCAACATCCCGATCCTGTCCTCGGCGATGGACACCGTCACCGAAGCCGACATGGCGATCGCGCTCGCCCAGTACGGTGGGATCGGGGTGCTTCACCGCAACATGGACGTGGACGTGCAGGCAACCGCGGTGCGCCAGGTCAAGCGCTTCGAAAGCGGCATGGTGGTCAATCCGATCACCATGGCCCCCGACCAGACGCTGGCCGAGGCGCTCGAACTGATGAAGACGCATCGGATCAGCGGCATCCCGATCGTCGAAAAGAGCGGCAAGCTCGCTGGCATCCTCACTAACCGCGACGTGCGCTTCGCTGAAAATCCGCAGCAGAAGGTCAGCGAGTTGATGACCCACGACAATCTAGCGACCGTGGCGATCGGTACCAGCGAGGACGAGGCGCGGCGAATCCTCCACCAACGCCGGATCGAGAAATTGCTGGTGGTCGACAATGACCAGCATTGCGTCGGGCTGATCACCGTCAAGGATATCGAAAAATCGGTCGCGGCGCCGCTCGCGACCAAGGATGCCGAAGGCCGTCTGCGGGTCGCGGCGGCGACGACCGTCGGCGATTCCGGGTTCGAGCGCTCGCAGGCGCTGATCGACGCGGGTTGCGACTGCATCGTCATCGACACCGCGCACGGTCACAACACCGACGTCGCGCGCGCCGTCGAGCGGGTGAAGACGCTGTCGAACTCGGCCCAGGTGATCGCCGGCAATGTCGCGACTGCCGACGCCGCCCGGGCGCTGGTAGATGCCGGCGCCGACGCGATCAAGGTCGGCATCGGTCCGGGCTCGATCTGCACCACGCGGATCATCGCTGGAGTCGGGGTGCCGCAACTGACCGCGATCATCGACGCGGCGCGGGTCGCCTCGAAGGCCGGCGTGCCGGTGATCGCCGATGGCGGCATCCGCACTAGCGGCGACATCGCCAAGGCGCTCGCCGCCGGGGCGTCAGCTGTTATGGTGGGCTCGCTGTTGGCGGGGACCGACGAAGCGCCGGGCGAAATATTCCTTTACCAGGGCCGGTCGTACAAATCCTACCGCGGCATGGGTTCGGTCGGGGCGATGGCCCGCGGCTCGGCCGATCGCTACTTTCAGCAGGACATTAAGGATCATCTGAAGTTGGTGCCCGAGGGAATCGAGGGGCAGGTGCCGTACAAGGGCCCGGCGCGCGAGATCATCCACCAACTCGTCGGCGGGGTGAAAGCGGCGATGGGCTACACCGGATCGAACACCATCGAAGAGCTACAGGCCCGCGCGAAGTTCGTGCGGATCACAAATGCCGGGCTGTCGGAAAGCCACGTCCACGACGTCTCGATCACCCGCGAGGCGCCGAACTATCCGACACGCTAGATGACCCCCGCGGCGCGGCTGCAGGCGGCGATCGAGATTGTCGACGAGGTGATCGGCTCGGCGCGTGACGATGGGCCGCCGGCGGACGCCATCGTCACGCGTTACTTCAAGCAGCGCCGCTACGCCGGCTCGGGTGACCGCCGCGCGGTGCGCGAATTGGTGTTCAGGACGATCCGCCGGTCGGCGGTGATCCCGGCGAGCGGGCGGTCGGCGATCCTCGGCCTTGCCGTTGACCAGCCCGAGTTGCTCGACCTGTTCGGCCAGCCGCGCGGCCCGGAGCCGTGGATCGAGGGTGAAGCAGCTACGCCAGCGTCGCTAGTTCCCGAATGGCTCATTCCCGAACTGTCGGCGCTGGTCGGGGAGGATGAACGGCCGGCCTTGCTCGAACGTGCGCCGCTCGACCTTCGGGTCAATGCGGCGCGGGCCTCGCGCGACGATCTGCTGGCCGAGTTTCCGGGTGCCGAGGTGACGCGGATCAGCCCATGGGGCATCCGCCTGCCGTCCGACAGCCGGGTCGATGACCTGCCGGCGTTCCAGCAGGGTCTGTTCGAGGTGCAGGACGAAGGTAGCCAGTTGATTGCACTGGCATGTGGGGCGGTAGCGGGCGAGCGGGTTCTCGACTTGTGTGCAGGTGCGGGCGGCAAAGCTCTGGCGCTGGCCGCTGCAGCGCCGAACGCCGCCCTCCTGGCGACCGATAGCAACCGTGCGCGCCTATCGAAGCTGCCGCCGCGCGCCGAACGGGCAGGTGCCACGATCGAGACGCGCTTGCTCAATCCGCCCAACGAAATCGCCAATCTGTCCGATTGGGTCGGCGCGGCTGATGTCGTCCTGGTTGACGCGCCGTGCTCGGGTAGCGGCACCTGGCGCCGCAATCCGGAAGGTCGCTGGCGGCTCACGCCCGAGCGGCTCGACCGCCTGGTGGCGCAACAGGCGCGGCTGCTCGAAATCGCCGCCGGAATGGTCCGGCCGGGCGGGCGGCTGGTCTATGCGGTTTGCTCGTTGCTGTCCCGCGAAGGGGCAAAGCAGATTCAGGACTTTCTCAGCCGCCGTTCATCATGGATTGTCCAGGAAACGCTGAACGTTGCGGGACGTCCGGATGGCGCCGGTCGATTGTTAACGCCAGGGCACGACGGAACGGACGGGTTTTTCGTCGCGCGGCTTGGTCGACCATGCTAGGACGACCGGGAATGTGGAGAGAATAGAATGCGCCTTTTTGCTCCTGTACTTGCGGTAGGTTTCGCTGCTCTCGTCTTGTCCTCGCCGGTCGCAGGCCAGAAGTCGGACGACCAGATCGCGCAGCAATCGGTGGCGCTGCAGCATCAGGGTGAAGCCTTGCTCGGCGCCGGCAAGCTCGAACAGGCCGAGGACGCATTCGAAGCCGCGCTGGCGGTCGATCCGCGCAACCGCTGGGCGTTCGTCGATCTCGCTCGCGTCGCCGATAAGCAGGGGCTGTTCGGCAAGGCGATTCGCATGTCCAACAAGGCGCTGCTGCTCGAACCCAACGATCCCGACGCGATCGCCGTCCAGGGCGAAGCGATGGTCGAGCTCGGCGCGCTCGCGCGGGCGCAGGCCAATTTGCAGAAGCTGCAGACGATCTGCACCAAGGGTTGCCCGCAACTGGCGCAACTGTCCGCCGCCATCACCCGCGGACCGTCGGTCGCATCGGCCAAGGCACCGGCGACGCCCAAGTCGAATTAAGTCAGGGCTTTCGCTAGGTTCACGAATTCGTCGATGGTGAGCGTTTCGGCACGTCGCTCAGAATTGATTCCCAGACTATCGAGTGCGGCGAGCGCATTCGGCATTCGCTTGAGGCTCGACCGGAGCATTTTGCGGCGCTGGCCGAACGCCGCTTCGGTCACCTGCTCCATGACCTTTGAATTGACACCGGCCGGTGCCTCGGCAGGCAGGATATGCACGACTGCCGATGTGACTTTGGGCGGCGGGACGAAAGCCGAGCGGTTGACGGTCAGCGCGATCCGCGGCCGGGCGCGCCATTGCGCCGCGACCGACAGGCGCCCGTAGGCTTCGCTGTTCGGCGCGGCGACGATGCGGTCGGCGACTTCTTTCTGGAACATCAGGGTCAGCGACCGCCACCACGGCGGCCACGGATCCGCTGCAAGCCAGCGCAGCAGCAGCGCGGTGCCGATATTGTACGGCAAGTTGGCGACAACGTGCGCGCCGTCGCCAACCTCGGCGCGTTCGTCCAGTTTGAGCGCATCGCCTTCGATCACCCGCAGCCGGTCGCCAAATTCCGCTTCTAGCTCGGCCAGCGCGGCGATGCAGCGCCGGTCGCGCTCGACCGCGACAACCTTTGCTCCTGTGTCGAGCAACGCCCGCGTCAATCCGCCCGGGCCGGGACCGACTTCATAGACCGTCGCGCCGTCGAGCGGTCCCGGGATCGCCGCGATCCGCGCGAGCAATTGGCGGTCGAGGATGAAATTCTGGCCGAGCGCCTTGCTCGCGCTGAGCCCGTGGCGGGCGATGACGTCGCGGAGCGGCTCCGGCTCTCCGTTCACGTGGCGGCGGCGCGGTGGATCGCGCATTCGGCCGCCATACGGATCGCCGCTGCCATCGGGCGCGGATCGGCCTTGTCCTGCCCGGCGATGTCGAACGCGGTGCCATGGTCGGGCGCGGTGCGGACAATCGGCAGGCCGAGCGTCACGTTGACCGCGTCCTCGAAATGGATTGCCTTGACCGGGATCAAAGCTTGGTCGTGGTACATACACAAAGCGGCATCGTAATTCGCGCGCGCCGAGGCATGGAACAAGGTGTCTGCCGGGTGGGGACCCGTCACCCGCCAGCCCTCCGCGGTGAGCGCGGCAATCGCCGGTTCGATGATCTCAATTTCCTCGCGGCCCAGGGTCCCACCTTCGCCCGAGTGGGGGTTGAGGCCGGCCACCGCGAGGCGCGGATCGGTGATGCCGAAATTACGCTGAAGCCCGCGAAGCACGGCTCGGCCGCGCGATTCGATCAGGGCGCTGGTCAGCTGCGCGACGACGTCGATGAGCGGGAGGTGGGTCGTGGCGGGAATCGTCCGCAGGGTCGGGCCGGCGAGCATCATCGCGACATTGGCCGACGACACACCGCAGCGTTCGGCGACGAATTCGGTCTGGCCGGGATGGGCGAAGCCGATCGCATACAACTGCTCCTTGGCGACCGGGCCGGTGACCACCGCCGCGGCCGAGCCGGACCGCGCCAGGCCGACCGCGAGTTCGAGTGCGTCGAGCGAGCAATGCGCCCCGGCAATGCTCGGATGACCAGGCGTGTCTTCTTCCGCCGACATCAGTTGAATCAACGGCAGGCCGATGTCGAACGAGGAATCGGCTTCGCGCGGATCGTCCATGATTTCGATCGGGCCGTCCCAGACCGCCGCGATCGAGCGGGGATCGCCGATCGCGACAAACGGCGGCAGGCCGAACGTCCCGCGATTATCCCAGCATTTCGCGAGGACCTCGGGGCCGATTCCTGCCGGATCTCCGAGAGAGATCGCGATCGGTTCTGAGGGGACGGACGCCACGATTGCCGCGTCTATCGGAATTCTGGCTCTAGCGGAATTCGATCACCGCATCGCGCCGCAGGTCGCGCAAATAGCGATTGGAGCGCAGGGTGACGCGCTCCTCCATTTTCTGGTTGTAGACCGTGTCATAGCTCGGCGCCGTCGGATCGGTCTCGTCGCGGCCGCAGATCACCAGCACTCGGACGCCCTCGTCGAGCGAACCGAACGGCTGGGTTGCCTGACCGACCTGCATCGGCATCATCAATTGCTGGAGCGCGGGCGGAAGATCGCGCATCTTGACCGCGTCCTGCTGCACGATCTCGCCATGGAAATCGGCCGCCATCTTATCGGCGCCGCCGCAGCCGCCGACGTTGCGCGCGGCTTCGGCGAAACTCGACACGACCGGCTCGGCCTGCTGGCGGGTTGTCCCCTTGGGAAAATTGACCGAGACCTGCTTGAGGCTGAGGACCGCGTCGCGCGGGTCGCGCGTCAGGATCTTGCGCGTGTCCTGAAGCGCGATGATCGACACGCCGCCCGAGTTGGGGATCGGGCTGCTGATTGTCCCTGGAGCCATCTGCCGTACCGTGGTTGCGATCGGGTCCGGGAGCATTTCCGGCCGCACCCAGCCAAGGTCACCGCCCACCGGAGCGACCGACGACTGGCCATATTGCCGGGCATAAGCCGCGAACGAGCCGCCGGCTTTCAACTGATCGAGGATCTGGTTGGCCTGGGCCATCACCTGCTGTTCGGTTCCCCCGGCCGCGGTTAGGAAGATCTCGCCAACGTGATATTCTTCGGTGCCTTTCGAGGCATTGAGCTTGTCGAGCACCGCTTTGACCTCGTCATCGCCGACGCTGACACCGCTTTCGATCTTGGCCCGCTGCAGTCGCTGCCAGGCAAGTTCGCCCTCGATCTGCCGGCGCAGCGTCTTGATCGATGAATTCTGGGTTTCGAGGAACGCCGCGAGTTGTTCCGGGGTCTGCTTGATGTTCGCCGCGACGCGCTGAAGCGTCTTGTCGATATCGGTCGGCTTGATCGTGATCTTTTCCGCCTTGGCTGCCTGGATTTCGAGCGTCTCGTCGATCAGGTTGCGCAGCACCTGCTGGCGCAGCCGGTCGACCTCCTCCGCTGGAATTTTGCCGCCATTGGCAAGCGCGAGCAGGGCCAGCCGCTGATCGATATCCGTTTGTGTCACGACTTCGCTGTTGATGATCGCGGTCGCCTTGATGACCGACGGCATCGCGGAGCCGAACACCTGTGGGTTCGTGGGCAGGTTAAGAGTGCTCGTGCTGCTCGGCGCGGGTGTGGCCGGCGGCGCCTCCTGCTGAGCCACCGCTGCGGTCGCGGTTCCAAGGGCCAGCGCAGCGGCATACCAGACGCGCGTCGAGATTCGATCAAAAGCTAATGCCACGATGCGGTTTTCCTTACTTCCCAGCCCGATAGGTGAATGCATTTATCCAAGCCCGCTGAACGCAGGCTTAGCGGCCAAGCCCTTTCAGAGCCAAATGAAAGCCGAAAGTGCTCCCCTTTCGGAACGCCCCGATGTGTTCATAGTCGCGCCGCCACGTGAGGCCAAGCTCCAGGCACTCGTCTTCGTAAGCGATGCCCAGCCGATTGCGCACAGGCGTGTAGCCGTCGGCCAGCGAGAACGGGTCCTCGGTCTTGTCGGTGAGGTCGATCACGGTCGCGCCGAAGATCGACCAGTAGCGGCGGAACTTCACCCGCCCGGCGACCCGCAGCTCCTCCTTGTCGCGCAAATCCTCGATTGCCGGATCGATATTACGGTTGAGGCGGAGATAGCCGATCTGGGCGTAAGTTTGTTCGGACCCGATCGTCAGGTCGAGCTCGTTGCGGCGAAACGTAAAAGTGCTTTTGTCGATGCGATAGCGGTGGGTGATGTCAATCAGCCGCCCGAACCGCACCCGGGTTCTGCCGACGATATCGGACGCGCGGTCGGTCAGGCCGGTCCCTTCGGGGAAAATCCCCGGCCGCCGGGTGATGCGATAGCTTTGGCCGATAGTCGTCAGGATCGACAGGTTCGGGCGATCGAGCGACCAGTCGAGACCGTAGGTGATGCGCGACCCGTCTTCCCATCGGTCGTATCCCGGGAAGCGGTTGAGCGCGAACAGATTGCTGTCCTCGAGGTCGATCGACCGTGCATCCTCATTGGGGATATCCATGTTCGGGGTCGGTGGCGTCAGCACCAGCTGGACCCGTGGGACGATCCGCTGGATCCCCCCAAACGCCGGGCCGACGAAAGGCCATTTGATATCCGCGGCGAGGGCGCCGATCCCGCGCCAATGCCAGCCATCGGTGCCGGCATAGCTCGCGACCGGTGTGCTTTCGGCATTGTCGGTATGATAGACGTCGCCCCGGGCGAACGCGGTCAGGTCGATTTCCTGGCCCCACGGAGTCAGGCGACGCAGATCCCATTGCGCACTGGCAAACGCGCGTTGTGTGTCCTGGCCCTTGATACGGATGATCGACAGGCTGTTGGCCTGGAGTTCGATTTTTCCGCCGAGAATCTCGTCGCCGAGCCGGACCCGGGCATCGATCGCCGGCAGCGCGATCGGGATCTGCTTTTGGACATCGTCGACCCGCAGGCCCTGGAACGCCCAGCCGGCGATCGAAATGTAGGAATCGGGCGTGATCCGCTCAGCATTGACGAAATTGCGCAGGCGGTCGTCGCGGGTGATGTCGTAGCGCCGGGTCACGGTCTTGTCAGTGGCCCAGCGGAAGGCGCCGGTGATGCTCCACACCGGGTCCAGCTGGAACCGGCCATTGCCCTCGACATAGGCGCGGACGTCGCGGCCTTCGGTTTCGGTGGTGTCCGGGTCGGCGCTTTCGATCGTGCCGTAGGTCAGAAATCCGCCGAGCTGGAAGGCGCCCAGGCTATTGAGCTGGCGGTACTTGCCTTCGATTGCCGGCAGCACGCCCGAGTAAATGTGCGGCGTGACGGTCAGATCGCGGTTGGGCGAGATTTGCCAATGATAGGGGACGGCAACCTCGAACCCCTTCTTGGTCGAATAGGAAATGTCGGGGACGAGCACGCCCGTGGTCCCGTCCGTCGACGTGCCGACGCTGAACACCGGGAGCAACGGTAGATTGATCCCGAACAATTGCAGGCGCCCGCCGCGGAACTGGACGCGCTGATGGGCCGGGTCGTTGATCACCTGCGCGGCGGTGATCGACCAGCTTGGGCGGCGCGGGCAGCCGCTGGGGGTGGCCACCGGGCAGGGCGAATAAATCGCATTTTCAAGCGTGGTGACGTCGCCTTTGCGTATGCCCTGCGCCGCGGCGATCCGCCCACCGCTGTCGAGCACGACCAGCAGGTTGTGCACGGTGCCGTCGCGCAGGGTGTCAGTGAGGACGACATCCTCGCCAATCAGCTTGTCGCCCTGCGGGGTGACCATGACCACACTGCCCTGGGCGCGGACCTCGCCGGTCTTGCGGTTCCACACAACCTGGTCGGCGGCGAGGTAATTGCCCTCGCGTGACATGCGCACAGCGCCGCTGGCGGTGACGATGTCAGCACCGCTGTCATAGCTGACGCCATCGGCGCTGAATTCGATCGTCGTGGTCTGCGCGGTTTGCGCCGCGCTGGCGTCCGTGCTCTGGCCGCTGGCGGGTGCCGCCGCGGCTAGCAGCACCGGCAGCGCCGTCCACCAGACAAATGTCCTACGCAACGCTGCTGAATCCCGCCGTTCGATTGCTGCTCTCTGCGTCGGGCCTATCGCACCTTGAGTGCGCGGGGACAATCGGGCTTGCGCCGCTTTGCCAAGGGGTCTTGTGCATCCTAAAGGGCGCGCCGACGTTCGGAATTCCAGGGAAACGATAAATGAACATCAATTTCGCCGATCGCCGGCCCGAGGGGGACTATGCGCTGGTGCTGCCGGTCGCCGGCAAGGACCGCAAGTCGCTGACTTCGCTCGGCGCCCAGCAGGCGTCTGTGACCGCCGCGCTTGATGGCCAGCGGTTTGAAGGCGACGCGTCGGCGACGTCCGAGCAATATTTCGACGATGCGGGCAAGGTCCGGCGGTTGATTGTCGTCGGCATTGGCAGCGCGGCATTGTCAGACGGAGCCGAGAAGCTGGGCGGTAATGTCGTCGCGAAATTGCTGACCTCGGGCGAAACCAGGGCAGTCATCGACCTTTCCGGCCTTGGCTATGACGCTGATTCCGCAGCCAAGCTGGCGCTCGCCGCTGCGCTGCGCTCGTGGCGTTACGACCGCTATCGCACGACGCTCAAGGACAAGCAGAAGCCGACCCTGACCGAGATCGTCATTGTCGGCGCGCCGGCGGAGGCCGAGCAGCGCTACCGCTCGCGCTGGCAGCCGGTGGTCGCGGGCGCCGAACTGACCCGCGAGCTGGTCACCGAGCCGGCAAACATCATTTATCCCGAGAGTTTCGTCGAGCGCGTGACCAAGTCGCTCGAAGGCACCGGCGTTGAGGTCGAAGTGCTCGACAAGGCGGCGATGGCCAAGCTCGGCATGGGCGCGCTGCTCGGCGTTGCCCAGGGCTCGATCCGCGATCCGCGGCTGCTGATTCTCAAGTGGAACGGTGGCGAGGCGGGCGCCGCGCCGACCGCGTTCGTCGGCAAGGGCGTGACCTTCGACACCGGCGGCATCTCAATCAAGCCGGCTGCCGGCATGGAAGCGATGAAGTGGGATATGGGCGGCGCCGGCGCGGTGGTCGGGGCGTTCAAGGCACTAGCTCTGCGCAAGGCCAAGGCCAACCTCATCGGCGTTTGCGGCCTGGTCGAGAACATGCCGGGCGGCAACGCCCAGCGTCCGGGCGACGTCGTCACCACCATGTCCGGCCAGACGGTCGAAGTGATCAACACCGACGCCGAAGGGCGGCTCGTCCTCGGTGACGCGATCACCTACGTCCAGCGCACTTACAAGCCGAAGACGATCATCGACCTCGCCACGCTGACCGGGGCGATCTTGGTCAGCCTCGGCCATGAATGGGCCGGGTTGTTTTCCGACAATGACGAGCTTGCCGGGCAATTGGCGACGGCGGGTGATCAGAGCGGCGACAAATTGTGGCGCATGCCGATGGCTGAGCCGTTCGACCGGCTGATCGATTCGCCGATCGCCGACATCAAGAACGTGGGGCCGCGCGAGGGCGGCTCGATCACCGCCGCGCATTTCATCCAGCGCTTTGTCGACGATGGCGTCCGCTGGGCCCACATCGACATGGCCGGCATGGCTTGGTCGGACAAAGTGAGCGCGACCTACGACAAGGGCGCGACTGGCTATGGCGTGCGTTTGCTTGACCAATATGTCGCCGACGTCCTCGAGGGCTGATCGGCAGCGGACGTGCAGGTCGATTTCTACCAGCTTGGCGGCACGCCGCCCGAGCAGGTGATCGCGAGTATCGCCGAGAAGATCCTCGGCCAGGACGGCCGGTTGCTGGTCGTCGCGGCCGAGGAAGGCGCGCTTGCTCGCCTCGATCGCCAATTATGGGACCAGGGCGCCGCGAGCTTCCTGCCCCACGGCATTTCCGGCGGGACCGACGATGCCTGCCAGCCGATCCTGCTTTCGACCGGGCCCGACGCCCCCAATCTTGCCCGCAATCTGTTGATCGCCGACGGCGAATGGCGCGAGGCGGCGCTGGCTTACGACCGCGCATTCTATTTGTTCGATGGCGACACGCTCGAGGGCGCCCGCCTCGCCTGGAAGCTGCTCAGCGGCCGTGAGGGGGTCGAGCGGCGCTACTGGGCCAACGAGGGCGGCAAGTGGGTCAACAAGGCCTGAGCCTTGCCCCTGAGCCCGCGTCCCGCTAGGCGCGCCGCAACTTTCCAACCACACCCAAGCACAGGAGTTCGCCCGGCCATGGCCGTTACGCGCACCTTTTCGATCATCAAGCCCGACGCCACCCGCCGCAACCTCACCGGTGCGGTCACCAAGATGCTGGAGGAGGCCGGCCTCCGCGTCGTCGCCTCGCGCCGCATCCACATGACCCGCGACCAGGCAGAGGGTTTTTATGCGGTCCATAAGGACCGGCCGTTCTACAACGACCTTTGTGCCTTCATGACGTCAGGCCCGGTGGTCGTGCAGGTGCTCGAAGGCCAGGGCGCCGTGCTCCGCAACCGCGAGGTGATGGGCGCAACCAATCCCGCCGACGCGGCCGAGGGCACGATCCGCAAGGCCTATGCCGAATCGATCGAAGCCAATTCGGTCCACGGTTCGGACAGCGACGAGAATGCGGCGACCGAAATCGCCTTCTTCTTCAAGCCGGAAGAAATCGTCGGCTAGGGTCGATCACAGGATTGGGCTCAGCATCGCGACACTGTTATGCCAGAAGCGCTGGGCAACGTTGAAGCGGTCGACGTCGGCCATGGTGACTTCGTCGGAATCGGCGAGGAACTCCGCCTGGCGGGCGCGGATCACCGCGGCGAACGCCGCGTCGGCGAACAGGATATTGTTCTCGAAATTGAGTTCGAAGCTGCGCCGATCGAGGTTGGCGGAGCCGATCAGGCCGATCTGGCCGTCGACCACCATGGTTTTGGCGTGGAGCAGGCCGCAGTGATATTCGAACAGCTTCACGCCGGCCCCGATCAGGTCGGCGTAATAGCTGCGGCTGGTCGCCGCGACGACCCGGCTGTCGTTGTGCTTGGGCAAAGCCAGGATCGTCTCGACGCCACGCCGCGCGGCCGAGGTCAAGGCGAACAGGACTTGTTCGTCGGGCACGAAATAGGGCGTGGTCACGACCAGCTCCCGGCGCGCCGCATGGAGCACTTCGGCAAAGCAGGCCGGCATGGCGTCGAAGCGGACCGTCGGGCCGGTCCCGAGCACTTGGGCAATGATCCCGTCGTCACGTCGGGATGCTGCGGGGAAGGGTTGTTCGAGGATGGCACTGATGTCGTCGCCGCCGTCGCCCATCCAGTCGGACACGAACAGGAACTGGCAATGGCGCGCGACCGGCCCTGCCCAGCGGGTCATGATGTCGACCCACGGCGCGTAGTGCGGTTTGATGCGGAATTCGGGGTCGGCGACATTCTGGCTGCCGTACCAGGCGACTCCATTGTCGATGATCAGCTGCTTACGATGATTGCGCAGGTCGACGCGGCCTCGGGTGAAGGTCAGGAACGGATTGCCGACGGGGAGCGCAACCCGGACCTGCACGCCGCTCGCCGCCAACTCCCGCCAATGGTTTGAGCGAATCAGGAGACGCGAGCCGAGGGCATCGGCGAGCGCACGCACTTCGATCCCACGCGCCGCGGCGCGGATCAGCGCATCCTTGATCTTGCAGCCGTTGTGGTCCGCCAGCCAGATGTAGGCGCACAAGTGAACGGTGGCTGCAGCGGCGTCGATGTCGGCGACCATCGCGTCGATCGCCGCGTTGCTGTCTAGTGCGAGCTGGGCCCGGTTGCCACACGTCGGGCCAAGGCCTTCGACGCTGCTCGCCAAAGCGAAGGGCGCCGCGTACGGCCCATCGGCGATCGTTCGCGACGTCGCATCGTCGCAGTCGGGCCGTGGCAGCTGCGCCTCAATTTCGCGGCCCCGGCTCCGGCGAGCGTTGCTGAGGCGGGCTTCGCCAACCAGCAGATACGCGATCAGGCCAACGAGCGGTGCGATGACGATGACCACCGCCCATGCCAGGCGGGAGGCAGGATCGCGGTGGGGTCGCAGGATGGCGCGAATCAAGACGCCGATCTCGGCCAGGGTCAGGAGGATGGTGCCGAATAGCTCGAGTTGCTGGACGAGCGTCATGATCGCGCGTTGCGCGCCGTCCGCTCGGCGCGTCGCCTAGCGCGACAATCCGACAAAGCGCAGCGAGCGGCCGCCGAGCAAGCCCCCGCCTTCCCAGCGGTAGCGCAGCGCGTAATTGCCGCTGCTTGTGCGATCCTTGCCCATCTCGACGTAACGCGCGGCAATCCGAACGGACACGCGATGACTGCCCTTATCGTCGCCGTCCTTGGCCTTGAGTGCGGCCTCGATGTCGCCGCCGTTCAGCGTGCCGTCGCTGCCGAGCTCGACCGCCGACGCTCCGGCCATCGTCAGCGTCAGCGATTCGAGCGCGTGGCCGGCTTCGACTGGCGCGATAACCAGTGCGCGGCCGTCATTCTCGACCGTGCCGCGCAGGGTCAGCGGGATCGCCTGGCGTTGTTCGACGACGCGGGTGGGTTGGTTGTTGCTGGTGCTTTTCCACGCGATCCAGACGCCGATCGCGGACACAATCAGCGCCGCGATGGCGATGAGTTCGCCAAGATTGATCCAGCGGCGCTTTTCGGATTCGTTCATCGTCCGCCTGCTTCGAGCAAGCTGCTCGGCGCCGCAAGTTCCCAGCTAGCCGCGATGCGGTCGCCGACATGGTCCCAATCGACCGCGTCGCCGGCCAGGTTGATCGCCAGCCACGTCGGCATGTACGCGGGCTTGGAATAGGTCGCCGAGTCCACTTCGAGCAGCATGGCTTGCTCGTCCAAGCTGCTGACGCGGACGCAGACGACGGTCTTGCCGTCGCCGTGATGATTGTCGCGAAACTGCGCGAACTGTTTTCCGGAGACGAAGAACGTCGGCTGGCCATGCGACAGCCGCTCCTCGGTTTCGGGGAGTTCGAGCGCGGTGGCGCGTACGCGGTCGAGGGCATTGCTCATCGCTGGACGAATTCGCTCAAAATGCGGGGGTAGAGCAAGTGTTCGGCGGCGAGCACGCGCTGTTCGAGGCTGTCGGGCGTGTCGCCGGGCGCGATGGGTACTTCGACGCTGCCGAGGACTTCGCCGGCGTCGAGCTTCTCGGTCACGAGGTGGACCGAGCAGCCGCTGACCGCGTCCCCGGCTTCGATCGCGCGCTGGTGGGTGTCGAGGCCGCGATATTTCGGCAGCAACGACGGATGGATGTTGACGATTCGGCCGCGCCACTCCGCGATGAACCCGGGCGAGAGGATGCGCATGAAGCCGGCGAGCGCGATCGTGCCGACGCGATGGTCGTCGAGCGCCTGAGACAGCGCCTGGTCCCAGGGCTCTTTGGCGACGATCTTACTGTCCCATGTCCACGTCGGGAGCCCATGCGTCCGCGCCCAGTCGAGTCCCGCGGCGAGCGGTTTGTTCGAGGCAACGAGCACGACCTCATAGTCTTTGGCCTGTTCGACCAGTTCGCGCATGTTGCTGCCGCGGCCCGAAATCAGGATCGCGACGCGTTTTGGGTCACGCATGGTGGGTGCCGGACCAACCTTCGCCGGTGACCGTGCAACCGCGCTCGCCGGCTTCGATGCGCCCGATTCGATAAACGGTCTCGCCCGCGACTTCGAGCGCAGTGGAGACCACGTCGGCTTCGCCCTTGTCGACGATCACGGCCATGCCGATTCCGCAATTGAAAGTGCGCGCCATTTCTTGGTGGGCGAGGCTGCCGCCTCGCTGAAGCATGGCGAAAATCGGCGGCAGTTCCCATCGCTCCGAATCGATGATCGCGTGGCAATTGTCCGGGAGAACCCTCGGAATATTCTCAAGAAGTCCGCCGCCAGTGATGTGGGCGAGACCCTTGATCCGGCGCTGCTGCGCGAGCGGGAGGAGAGAGCGGACGTAGATCCGGGTGGGCGCAAGCAAAATTTCGCCGAGCGTCTGGCCTCCGGCCGACGGCAGTTGTTCACCGAGGTCCCACCGCTGTGCTTCAATAATCCTGCGGACCAGCGAGAAGCCGTTGCTGTGCACGCCCGAGCTGGCGAGGCCGAGGATCACGTCGCCGGGTGAAATGGTTGCGCCGGTCAGCACCCGATCTCGCTCGACCGCCCCGACGCAGAAGCCGGCGAGATCATAATCGCCGCCCGCGTACATTCCGGGCATTTCAGCGGTCTCGCCGCCGATCAGCGCACAACCGGCCTGGCGGCAGCCGTCGGCGATCGAAGCGACAACCGCAGCCGCGACGACCTGATCAAGCCTTCCGGTCGCGTAATAATCCAAGAAAAACAATGGCTCGGCGCCCTGCACGATGAGATCGTTGGCGCACATCGCGACGAGGTCGATGCCGACGCCGTCATGGCCCCCGGTTTCGATCGCCAGCTTGAGTTTGGTCCCGACCCCGTCATTGGCCGCGACCAGCAATGGATCGTGATACCCCGCCGCTTTCACGTCGAAGAACCCGCCGAACCCGCCGAGCTCGGCATCGGCACCGGGCCGCGCGGTCGATCGCGCGAGCGGTCCGATCGCCTTCACCAGCGCGTTTCCGGCCGCGATCGATACGCCGGCGTCGGCATAAGTGAGGGGCTTGTCGTTCATTTCCGCGAGGGCACTAGAGACAAGCCGCTTGGATTTCCACGCCGTTGTCGCCAAAAGCCGCAACAATGCTCCGCCGCCGCTTCGTCTTCCCCGTTCTACTGCTGCTTGCCGCCCTGGGTATTGGCGGCATTGCCTACTCGCAGCTCGAGACCGGCGACCGCGGCATCCTGCCGCTCGATAGCTCGGGAACGCTGGAAATCGGCGGAATTCACGTCGATGTCGGCGGCAAGGACGCCGAAACCGCGCGCTATTCCGGCTGGCGTATCGCGCAGCGGCAAGGATTCCGCGCGCTGTGGGCGAAAATGCACAAGGCCTCGATCAACGATGCTCCGAACCTGCCCGATTCGACGCTCGACGACATTGTCAGTTCAATCAATGTCGAGGCCGAGCAGATCGGGCCCAACCGCTATATCGCCGATCTCGGCATCCTGTTCGACCGGGCGCGGGCGGCGCCGTTTCTCGGCGTCGAAGGTGGCGAAGTGCGGCGCTCGGCGCCGATGCTGCTGATCCCGATCACCGTCACCGGGGGCACCGAGACCAGCGTCGAGCTGCGCAACATGTGGCAGCGGGCGTGGGCGCAGTTCCGGACGTCGCAAAGCCCGATCGATTATGTCCGCGTCAGCGGCCTCGGCGTCGACCCGATGCTGGTCAACGCCGCCCAAACAACGCGTCCCGGCCGCGGCTGGTGGCGCAACGTCATCGATCTGTACGGCGCGGCCGATATCCTCGTCGCCGAAGTCCAGCTGCATCGCCTCTACCCCGGCGGACCGGCCCAGGCGCGGTTCATCGCCCGCCACGGCCCCGACAATGAGATTGTCGGCGGCTTCACCCTGGCCACGCAGAACGGCAATGGGGTACCGGCGATGATGGCCGAGGGCGCGCGCCGGATGGACGGGCTGTTCACGACTGCCTTCACGGCGGGGCGGCTGGCGCGCGATTCTTCATTGAACCTGCCCGCGCCGCCACCGCTGCCCGAGGTGGCGGAAGTGGTCGAAAAGCCGGCCAGCCTGACCAATCCGTTCCAGATTCAGATCATCGCCAATGACGTGAACATCTACAATTTCGCGATGGCCCATCTGCGCACCCTCGGTGGGATCGACTCGGCGACGCCGCAGCTGATCAACCCGAGCGGCACCAGCTACGTGCTGGTCGCCTATCGCGGCAGCATTGCGCAGCTCGCCGCGGCGCTGAGCGGGCGGGGCTGGGCGGTCGAAACCTCGGGTTCGGTGGTCAAGATTCGTTCGGCTTCAGGCAAGCCGCCGCCGCTCCCGCCGCCGCCGCAAGCAGTGCCGCCGCAACCACAGCGTCCCGCGCCGCAGCCGCAACCGCAATCTGCCCCGGGGCGCCAGGAATGAAGCAAGGCCCCGACCAGATCGCGCTTCCGCTCGACTGGCCGCAGACCGAGGGCGACGCCCGCTTCATCGTCTCCGACGCCAACCAGGACGCGTTCGAGCATTTCCGCAAATGGAGTCTGTGGCCGGTCAAGGCGACGATCCTGACCGGCCCGCGCCGCTCGGGCCGAACCTTGCTTGCGCGCAGCTTCGTTGAGCGGGTCGGAGGGCGACTGTTCGACGATGCCGAGGGCCGCGACGAAGAGGAGCTATTCCACGCCTGGAACCAGGCGCAAGATACTGGCCGGCCTCTGGTCATGGTAGCCGACGAGGTCCCGCCTGCCTGGGCGCCGAAATTGCCCGATCTGAAGACGCGGCTGGCGGTGACGCCGGTGATTCGGATCCACCATCCCAATGACGCATTGTTCCTCGGCCTGATCCAATTGCTGTTCGCGGACCGCGGGCTGCACATTCCCGCCGACGCGCTGCGTTTCATGGCCGAGCGGCTGCATCGAGATTATTGGACGGCCGAGCGCGCGGTTGAAGCGGTCGACCGGTTCGCGATCGGCGAGCGGTCGCGGTTGTCGCTGCCGACCATCCGCCGCGCGCTGATCGACGCGAAAATGATTGGCGAAGCGGCTTAGCCGCAGTTGATTTTGGTGATCTTGTAGTCCGGGCCGAGCGTGACCGTCACCCGGTCGGCGCGAAAGTCCATGGTCATCATATAGCCCGGCGGCGCCCAGCGCAGCACCGCGGCATGGGTCGCGCGCAATATTGCGGCGCCGGACTCGCTGGTTCCGCCTTGGCCGATGAATTGATCGGTATTGTCCGCAGTGCAGGTGTGACCTGGCGTCTCGCCATGGACGACCGGTTCGGCGGGCGCGGTCGCGCATGCCGTTAGCGCCACAGGGGCGATCAGCAGCAGCTTACGCATGTTCACGTTCCTCCGCTTCGACAACGACCCGGCTCATCTTGAGTTTCCCATGCTCGATGGCGAAGGCGAGGCGGCCTTCGACTAGGTCGAGCGCATCCTTGCCGAATTCCTCGAAGCGCCAGCCCGACAGGATCTTGAGGTCCTTGCGGACGCCGGCCGCTAGCGCTTCGAGTTCGTCGGAACGGGCAATCAGCCGCGCCGCCACTCCGGCCTCTTTCGAGCGGATCTTGAGCAGCAGCTTCAGCAGGTCGCTGACCAGTGCGCCATCCTTGGTCAGGCCCGGGCGCTTGGGCTCGCGGTCGGGCATTTCGTCATGCTCCAGCGGTTTGGCGGCGGCGAGCGCGGCCATCAGCCGGGCGCCGATGTCATTATTGCGCCAGCCGCCCGAAAGCCCGCGGATCGACCCCAAGTCTTCCTGGGACTTGGGCGGATGGAGCACGATCTCGGTCAGCGTATCGTCCTTGATGATCCGGCCGCGCGGCAGGTTCTTCGATCGGGCTTCGGTCTCGCGCCACCCGGCGAGTGCGCGCAAGCGCCCGAGCACGGTCGCGTTGCGGCTCGGCAGCTTGAGCCGCTTCCACGCGTCTTCCGGCGCGAAGGCGAAGCTCGAGGGGTCGGCGAGCCGCTCCATCTCCTCGTCGAGCCACGCGCCGCGCCCGGTCTTTTTGAGTTTCTCGACCATCCGCGGGAAAATCGTCGAGAGATGGGTGACGTCGGCGATCGCATAGTCGATCTGGCGCTTGTCGAGCGGACGGCGGCCCCAGTCGGTGAAGCGCGCGCCCTTGTCGAGGCTGTGCCCGAGGAGGGATTCAATCAGGTTCGAATAGCCGATCTGCTCGCCGTGGCCGAGCGCCATGGCCGCGATCTGGGTGTCGAACAGCGGATAAGGGCTCTTGCCGGTAAGGTTGTGAATGATCTCGAGGTCCTGCCCGCCAGCGTGGAAAACCTTGAGCACGTCCTGGTTCTTGACGAACAGGTCGAGCAGCGGCTGCATGTCGATATCCGCCTTGGGATCGATCGCCGCCGCCTCGGTCGTGCTCGCGACCTGGATCAGACACAAGTCGGGCCAATAGGTATTCTCGCGCATGAACTCGGTGTCCACGGCGATAAATGGCTGCTCGGAAAGTCGGCCGACGAGGGCTTGCAGATCGTCGGTCTTGTTAATCAGGGGGTGGATTCGCATGTCTCTGGCGCGGCCATAGCCGCCGCTCGCCGGGTTGACAAAAGTCTTTGCTGCCGTGAAGCGCGACGCTCGTTTTTCACCCAAATTTGGCCTAGCGAGCGACCGTTTCCACATGCACGCCTATCGCACCCATAATTGCACCGCGCTGCGCGCCGCCGATGTCGGCGAGACCGTCCGCTTGTCGGGCTGGATCCATCGCAAGCGCGACCACGGTCAGCTGCTGTTCGTCGACCTGCGCGATCATTACGGGATCACCCAGATCGTCGCGAATTCCGATTCGCCGGCGTTTGAGACGCTCAACCGGGCGCGAGTCGAGTCGGTCGTCACCGTCACCGGCGAGGTTGTCGCGCGTTCGCCGGAAACCGTGAACCCCAATCTCGCGACGGGTGAGATCGAAATTCGCGCGGGTGAGATAACGGTTCAATCGGCGGCGCACGAGCTGCCGCTGCCGGTGTTCGGCGAACAGGAATATCCCGAGGAAATCCGTCTCAAATACCGCTACCTCGACCTTCGCCGCGAGCAGATCCATCGCAATATCCTGCTGCGCTCGGCGGTCATCGCCTCGATCCGCCGGCGAATGATCGAGCAGAATTTCACCGAATTCCAGACGCCGATCCTGACCGCTTCGTCGCCGGAGGGCGCGCGCGATTACCTCGTGCCGAGCCGGGTTCATCCGGGCAAATTCTACGCGCTTCCGCAGGCGCCGCAGATGTTCAAGCAGCTGATCATGGTCGCCGGCTTCGATCGTTATTTCCAGATCGCGCCCTGTTTCCGCGACGAAGACGCCCGCGCCGACCGCAGCCCGGGCGAATTCTACCAACTCGATTTCGAAATGAGCTTCGTCACCCAGGACGACGTGTTCGCGGCGATCGAACCGGTGCTGTCGGGCGTCTTTGAGGAATTCGCCGACGGCAAGAGCGTCACGCCCGGCGGCGAATATCCTCGCATCCCCTACAAGGAGGCGCTGCTGAAATACGGCAGCGACAAGCCCGACCTGCGCAATCCATTGCTGATCAGCGATGTCGGCGAGCAATTCAAAGACTCGGGCTTCGGCCTGTTCGCGGGAATCGTCGAGAAGGGCGGGGTGGTTCGCGCCATTCCGGCGCCGGGCACCGCCGAGAAGAGCCGCAAATTCTTCGACGACATGAACGAATGGGCCCGCGGCGAAGGCTATGCCGGGCTCGGCTACGCCACGCGCAAGGGTGGCGAATGGGGCGGCCCAATCGCCAAGAACCATGGTCCTGATAAGATGGACCAGCTCGCGACCGGCCTGGGCCTCGGCCCCGATGACGGCATCTTCTTCGCCGCGGGCAAGGAAACCGAAGCCGCCAAATTGGCTGGCGCGGCGCGGATCCGGGTCGCCGAGCAACTCGAGCTGATCGAGCAGGGCGCGTTCAAATTCTGCTGGATCGTCGATTTTCCGATGTTCGAGTACAATGAAGAGCAAAAAAAGATCGACTTCTCGCACAATCCCTTCTCGATGCCGCAGGGCGAGCTCGAGGCGCTCGAGACCAAGGACCCGCTCGAGATCCTCGCCTGGCAATATGACATCGTGTGCAACGGCGTGGAGCTGAGCTCAGGTGCGATCCGCAACCATCGGCCCGATATCATGTACAAGGCGTTCGAAATCGCGGGCTACACCGCGGCCGAGGTCGACGAGCAATTCTCGGGCATGATCAATGCGTTCAAGTTTGGCGCGCCGCCGCACGGCGGGTCGGCGCCGGGCATCGACCGGATCGTCATGCTGCTCGCCGACGAACCCAACATCCGCGAGGTGATCCTCTTCCCGATGAACCAGAAGGCCGAGGATTTGATGATGAACGCCCCGGCTCCGGTCATGCCGAAGCAGCTCAAGGAGCTGTCGATCAAGGTTGTCGCCGAAGCCCCACCTGTCCCAAAATCGTAAACATCCATTTTGGGTTGATTGCCGCGCTTCAGACGAAGCGATAAGTCTGCGCCGTGCCGATCGACAGGACGCGACATGAGCGGGGGGCCTCGTTCACCGGGGAAGAGCAAGCAGCGCTGGCCGCGCTGCGCGAGCAATTGGGCGAACTCCAGCTGCCGCAAATTGCCCACGGCCGCCGCGCGATCATCATTTTCGAAGGCCCGCCGGGGGCCGGCAAGAAGGCCGCGCTTAGGCAGTTGGCCGCCGCCTTCGACCCCTGTCATTATGCGGTCCACAGCGTCCGCCACGACCGCCGCGAAGCCGCCGAAGGCCATTGGCTGGCGCGATTCTGGCGTCAATTGCCGCGTGCCGGCGACACCGCGATCTTTTTCCGCAGCTGGTACCGGCGGGTGCTGGACGACCGCATTCTCGGCCGCATCGACAAGAAAGTGCTCGCCCGGGCCTTTGATGAAATCAACGAGTTCGAGGCGCAGCAGCGCGATTACGGGACGCTCATCCTCAAACTTTATTTCGACGTCAGCGCCGAAGTCCAGGAGGAGCGGTTGCGCGAACGGCTGGCCAACCCCTGGCGCCGCCTCGCCGACAAGGACGAGACGGTCAGTGTCAGCGATCCCGGCTACGCCAAGGCGTTTAGCGACCTCCGCACTTACTCAGACACGCGCTGGTCGCCGTGGCACACGATCGACGGCAATGACGAGGCGTCGGCCACGATCGCGGCGCTGACCGCGGTGGCCGATGCGTGGGCGGATGCCATGCCGGCCGAACCGCCGCAATTGGTCGACGTGCCGATCCGCGCGGCTTAGCCTGCGGCTGGGTAGCTGATCGCCATTACTTCGTAGCTTTTTTCGCCGGCGGGCAGGCGGACAATGCGCTCGTCTCCAATCTTCGCGCCAATAAGCGCCCTCGCCAGCGGCGCGCTCCAGCCGATCCGACCGGCCGATGCATTGGTCTCGTCATCGCCGACGATGGTCAGTGCGCGCCGATTGTCGTCCTCGTCGGCGATTTCGATTGTCGCTCCGAACCGAACCTGATTGCGGTCCTCCTGCTTGGCCGGATCGACGACCTTCGCCGCCTTCATGACCTTGGCGAGGTAGGCGAGGCGCCGGTCGATCTCGCGCAGGCGCTTCTTGCCGTAAAGGTAATCGGCATTTTCGGAGCGGTCGCCGAGCGACGCCGCCCACGACACGACTTCGACGATTTTGGGCCGCTCGACCCCGAACAAATCCTCATATTCGGCGCGGATGCGCGCAAAGCCGTCGGGGGTGATGAAACGCGATCGAGTGTCAGACATTCCGCCCGACTATCAGGCTGGTTGGTTCTTTCCGAGATATCTCGAGACGTGGAGCGCGGTCTGGCGCTGCCCGGCCGGGCGCATCGAATCGTAGACGACGCTATTCTCGATTACCCGCTGCACGTACGCGCGGGTCTCGACGAACGGGATCGCCTCGATCCACTTGAGCATATCGACCTGGCCGCGCGGGTCGCCATAGCGGTCGATCCACTTGCGGACATTGCCGCTGCCGGCGTTGTACGACGCGACCGCAAGCGGGACGCTGCCGTTCCAATTGTTGAGCAGCCGCTGGAAATAGGCCGAGCCGAGCATCGCATTGTAGCTGGGGTCGCTGATCAGGCGATAACCGTCATATTCGACGCCCGATTTGCCCGCTTGTTCGCGCGCGGTGCCGGTCATCAGCTGCATCAGGCCGCGCGCTCCGGCGTGGCTGACGACATAGGGGTCGAACGAGCTCTCCTGGCGGGTAATGCCGTGCGCCACCGACCACACGTCACCCGAGAGCGAGGCGGGCAGCGAAGGATAGGCCTGGCGGACATAGAACATCGAGCCTTTGACCCGCGCGGAGCGCGCGACCCACACCGGCAGGTCCTGCCGCCCGAGCTGCTGCCCAAGCTCGACCGCGAGTCCGCGATCGCCGTCATTGTTAAGCGATTCCGAAAGCGCGCGGACGAACTTGGTCCGTTCCTCGGCGCTGCCCTGCTGCTGCAGCAGCAGCCTGACCGCCTGGACCAGGCCGCGGCTGTTGAACGCCGCGCGCTGCGCCTGGGTGGTCGTGTATTGGACGGCGGACGTTGGTGGCGGCGACACCGATTGCCCGAGCCGCTCGAGCGCCAGCTGGCCGTAGAACAGTTCGGGGAATGCCGCCGCGCGCTGGAAGTAGCTATTGGCCAGCGGAAATTGCCCGGCCGCGAGCGCCGCCCGTCCCGCCCAATAATAGCCCTTGGTCTGGACCTGGAGCGAGCGTCCGCCGCGCGCATAAGCGACGAACATCGCGATCGCGCTTGAGGGGCGGTTGAGGCGGTCAAGCGCTGTGGTTCCGGCGAGCCAGGTCAGGCTGGTGTAATCGTCGCGAATGCCGATCGGCTGCTGGCTGATGTCAGTCCCCGGCGCCAGAACGTCGCTGAGATGTCGGCCGATGTTGAACACTGTCTCCCACTGCCGGTCCTGCGCCGCGTCATTGGCGACAAGCAGCAGCATTTCGTAGAACCGCTCGGGATCGGCCGCCTGATAGGTGAAGCTGTGGGGGCGGGCGAGCAGGTCGCGTGCGGCATCGGGATAATTGTTGGCTCGCAGGTCGCGCGCCCGGTCCATCATCAGCCCCGGATCGCTGGTTACCTGCCCCATCACCGCCTGGTAGAGGCTCTCGGCGTTCTCGGCATTGTTCTGCATTGCGATCCGCGCGGCGAAGGCCGCCTGGCGGGTCGGGCTCGTCAGCGAATAATAACGCGCGGCATCGTTGGGTTTCTTGGCGAACAGCAACGCATCGACCCGGCGATCGTGATCGGCGCTGGTGAAACTGGCGCCGTAGCGCGCCCATACGGCTTGCTCGTCGGTGCTGCCAAGGTCCGCTTCGCTCCACGCGCTGCGCGCCGCGGCCAGCGCTTCGCCCATCCGGCCAGACGTCGCGTAGGCGTCGGCAAGGCGCGCGAAGCCGCTGCCAGTGGTCGGCGGATCGTTGGCAAAGAAGGCAAGCACGGTCGCGGCATTTTCACCCGGCTGCATCGCTTTTTCAGCCCAGCCGCGCATCCGCGCTTCCTCGGGCCAATCGGGGTTGGCGATCAGGAACCGCGCATAATCGGCGAAACTGTAACCGTTGCTCTGCCGCAGCCGCCGCCAGTCCCCGATCGCGGAGGAGACAGACTGGGAAGCGTAAGTCGTAGGGTAGGCGGCAGGCGCGTTGAATTGCGCCGACGCGGTCGCGGCACCGAGAAGCACGGGGATGGACCAGGCAATCCGCCACATGCTGGACATCCTAGGCTCCCCCTCCTTATCTGGCCCTTAACGGATCGGGCCGCGATCCGCAGGTATTCCGCGTCCAAAAGGACTTAATCATGTTTTTCGGTTCGATACCCGCGCTCGTGACTCCATTTGCGGCGGGACGAGTCGATCAAGCGATATTCCGAGATTTCGTCGCCTGGCAGATTGAACAAGGCAGCAATGGGCTGGTTCCGTGCGGGACCACGGGCGAGGGCGCGACCTTGTCAGACGCGGAGCACAGGCGGGTGATCGAGATCACGGTCGAGGTTGCCGGGGGGCGTGTCCCGGTCCTTGCCGGCTGCGGGTCGAACAACACCGCTCATGCGATCGCGTTGACCAGGGCGGCCAAGGAGGCCGGCGCCGATGCTGCGCTGCATGTTCCGCCTTATTACAACCGGCCGAACCAGGAGGGCATCTACGGCCACCTAGCCGCCGTCGCCGAACTCGACATTCCGATCATCCTCTACAACGTGCCGTCGCGGACGATTACCGACATTGCCGTGGACACCATGGCCAAACTTTCGCGTCTCCCCAACGTGATCGGGGTCAAGGATGCGACCGGCGCCCTGGCCCGCGTTTCGGACCAGCGCCGGGCTTGCGGCAGGGCGTTTATCCAATTGAGCGGCAACGACGACATGGCGCTGGGCTTCAACGCGATGGGCGGGGTCGGGTGCATTTCGGTTAGCGCGAACATCGCGCCCAAGCTGTGCTCGGAGTTCCAACAGGCCATGCGCGAAAAGCGCTGGGACGATGCTTTGGTGCTGCAGGACAAGCTCTATCCGCTGCATGCCGCGCTGTTCTCCGATGCGTCGCCGGGGCCAACCAAATATGCGTTGACGCGGGTTCGCAACGGTTTTCCGATCGAGCTGCGCCTACCGATGACCGAACCGTCCGACGTCTCCAAGCGCGCGGTCGACGCCGCGCTCGAACATGCGGGGCTGATCTAACCAACGTGGCCAAGCCGCTCCCGCCGCCGTTCGACAAGCAGAAGGTCGTCGCCGAGAACCGGCGCGCGCGGTACGATTATTTCGTCGAGGACAAGGTTGAAGCCGGGATCCAGCTGACCGGCACCGAGGTCAAATCGCTGCGCCAGGGCGAAGGGTCGATCGCCGAGAGTTACGCCGCAGTCGAGGGCGAGGAGCTGTGGCTAATCAACAGCCACATCCCCGAATACAGCCATGGCAACCGCCTCAATCACGAGCCGCGACGACCGCGTAAGCTGCTGCTCCGTGCGCGCGAGATCGCCAAGCTCAATGGGGCGGTGACCCGCCAGGGCCTGACGCTGGTGCCGTTATCGCTCTATTTCAACGGCAGCGGACGGGCCAAGGTCGAGCTGGCGCTGGCACGGGGCAAGAAAGTGCACGACAAGCGCGAGACGATTAAGGAGCGCGACTGGAAGCGGGACCAGCAGCGCCTGCTCCGGCGCAGCGCATGAACTGGTTGCGAAGCCATATCCCGACCCGGGAATCAATCCACCGCTACCGGCTGTTACGCCCGTTCGCGCATCATTTGAGCAAGCACGAGCTCTGGCGTCTCCATCGCCGCTCGGTGCCGCGCGCGGTCGCACTCGGGCTCGGGATCGGGATCATCATCCCGTTCATGCACACGGTGATCGCGGCACTTCTGGCAATTCCGTTGCGCGCCAATGTCGCGGTCGCCGCGGCGTTCACCTTGCTGGTCAATCCGCTGACCATTCCGCCGATGTATTACGCCGCCTATCGGATCGGGTCGTGGGAGCTGCACCACGATTCCACGCTGATGAACCCGGCGACCGCCGAGCATGTCTCGGGCGAGCTCGCCCGCTTCTTGTTCTGGATTCACGAAGCGTCGGGGCCGATCGCGGTCGGCGTGCTGACCATCGCCGTCGTCGCGGCAACTCTTGGCTATGCGATTTCCGCCTTGCTGTGGCGCGGGTGGCTGGGCAGCAAATGGCGCAAGCGGCGCCACGCGCGGCGGATTGCGATCCGCTAATGCATGCGTTCGCAGGTGTCGCAACGCTGATCGTCGATTGGCGCTGGCGGGGAGCGGTTGTGCGGGTGACGGGACTGCGTCACACATCGAATGATCTGAGGGGATTTTCATGCTTCGTCTGATTTCGTTTCTCACCCTGACGACCGCGCTCGCCGGTTGTGCATCGCATGCCGCTGCTCCGCCTGCCGTCGCGCCAGTTCCAGCGGAAGCCGCCATGGTTGAGCCGGCCCCACCCCCGGCACCCAAGCCGCAATTTGGAACCTTCGGATTTGATAGCGCGGGCATGGATTTGAGCGTCGCGCCCGGCGACGATTTTTATCAATATTCCAACGACACTTGGTTGAAGAACACGCCGATCCCGCCGGACAAGTCGAATTTCGGGGCGTTTTCAGTCCTGCAGGACCTTAGCCAGCAACGCGTGCGCGATATCCTCGACGCCGCCAGGAACGACCCCAACAGCCGCATTGGCATGGCTTACACGAGCTTCCTCGACGAGGCTGGGGTGGAGGCCAAGGGCCTGACCCCGATCAACCCCTGGCTCGGCCAAATTCGCGCGCTCAAGAATCGTGCAGGCTATGCGGCGCTCCAGGGCGAAGCCGCGCGTAACGGGATTACCGGACTGTTCGGCGGTTTCGTCACCCAGGACGACCGCAATACCGACGTCTACATCACCGCTTTGGGCCAGGCCGGCCTCGGCATGCCCGACCGTGACATGTACTTGCTCAATGAGCCGAACATCGTTTCACTGAGGGCCGGTTACCTCGACCACTTGACCAAGATGCTGACCCTCGCCGGCGAAACCAACGCGGCGGCTCGTGCCAAGGCGATCCTCGATTTCGAGACCAAAATCGCCAAGGTGTCGTGGACGCGCGAGGACGTCGGCGACGCGACCAAGACCTACAATAAGATGAGCTTGGCGCAGCTGCGGAAGCTCGCCCCGGGTTTCGGCTGGGCCGACTATCTTAAGGCCCGCAACGCCACCGTTGACGAGGTGCTGGTCGGCGAGCCGAGCGCCTTCCGCGACATCGCCGCGCTGTCCGCGAAAGCGCCGTTGCAGGTCCTCCGGGATCAGCTGATCGTCCAGTCACTCGACGCTTATGCCGACGACCTGCCCAAGGCGATCGCCGACGAGAATTTCGCGTTCTACGGCACCAAGCTCAACGGCACGCCGGAGAACCAGCCGCGGTGGAAGCGGGCGGTCGATTTCACCACCAGTGTGCTCGATGACGATGTGTCGAAGCTATATGTCGCCAAGTGGTTTCCGCCTGAATCCAAGGCGGCGATGGATAAGCTGGTCGCCAACGTCATCGGGGCGATGGGCCGACGGATCGACAATCTCAGCTGGATGGCGCCCGAGACCAAGGTCAAGGCCAAGGCCAAGCTGGCGGCGTTCACACCGCGCATCGGCTATCCGAGTCAGTGGCACGATTACACGTTTGAGGTCCGGCCGGACGATTTGTTCGGCAATGCCCTGCGCGCCAACCAATGGCAGCACGATTGGAACATCCACAAGCTCGGTCAGCCGATCTACAAGTGGGAGTGGGGTTTTGACCCGATGACGGTCAACGCCCAGGCCAATTTCAAGCTGGTCGCGATCACTTTCCCCGCGGCGATCCTCCAGCCGCCGTTCTTCGACCCCAACGCTGATCCGGCGGTCAATTACGGCGGGATCGGCGCGGTGATCGGCCACGAAATGAGTCATCATTTCGACGACCAGGGCTCGAAATACGACATCAAGGGCAATCTTTCGGACTGGTGGACGCCCAAGGATGTCGAGAATTTCAAGGCGCTCACCGGCCGCCTGGTGAAGGAATATGACGCCTACGAGATTTTCCCGGGAGCGCATGTGAAGGGCGAATTCACGCTCGGCGAGAATATTGGCGACCTCGCTGGCCTGTCCGCCGCCTATGACGCCTATCACACGTCGCTCGGTGGGCAGGACGCGCCGGTGATCGACGGCACCACCGGTGACGAGCGCTTCTATCTCGGCTGGGCGCAGGTCTGGCGGCGCAACTATCGCGAGGCCAATCTGCGGGCGCGGCTGCTGACCGACCCGCACTCGCCGTCGGCGCAACGGGCGTGGATCGTGCGCAACTTCGATCCGTGGTATCCGGCGTTCAAGGTGCAGCCCGGACAGAAACTCTACCTCGCCCCAGCGGACCGCGTCCGCATCTGGTGATGCTGCACCAGGAGCTGCCCCGGATCGATTCCGGCCCGCTCGACGGGTGGGGGAGTTGGCTGACGCCGGCGCTGATCACCGGGGCAGCCCTGAGTGTTGCATTGCTCCTCCTGCTGGTCGGGCAAATACTGCTCGCCGTGATTGCCGCGGCGATGGGAATATTCGCAGGCGGGCTGACTTATTGGCGAAGTTCGCGGACGCGGCCGGTGCGCGAAGCGATCGTCGCCGGTCCCGATTATTCGCTGGTCGGGTCGGCGCTTAGCATGTGCGGCGAGCCGGCGGTTCTGACGTCCGAAAACGGCTCATTGCTGATTGCCAATGCGGCGTATCGCGAACGCTTCGGCGGCGCGCCGACACCCCTGGATCTCGGCGTCGACGCCGACTCGCGCCACGGCCTCGAAGTGGCGCGGGGCATGGCCTGGCGCGACGGAGCCGGCTGCGCCGCGCGGATCGAAACGGCGAAGGGTCAGGCCGCGATCGAAGTTGAGCGGGTCGGCGGGCATGGCGATCTGTTGCTTTGGCGATTCCCGCGCCAGGCGCCGCTCGATCCGATGACCGTCGCGTCGAAGTGGCTGTCGGGCGCGACCGGCGAGCGCCTCGGCGCCGCTGGCGTTCTCGCCGCCCTGGTCGACGAAGACGGTGTCCTGATTTCCGGCAACCGTCTGTTCCGCGAACGCGCGCTGGGCGACGCGAAACCGGGTGGCGAACGTTTCACCAACCTTGTCGACATCGGCGACGACGGGCAGGTGCGGTTGAGTGCCGAAGGCGAATCCGCGCCGCCGATGCGCTTGGTTCACATTCCGGTTGACCAGAAGAAAAGTGGAAAATCCGGCACCTTCTTGCTGTTCGATCGCGGCGAGGCCGTGGGCGCGGCGGACGGCGGCCACCTCCAGGCCCTGCTCGACGTATTGCCGATCGGCCTTGCCCTGGTCGATCGCGACGGGCGCTTCTTGACCATGAACGAGGCCTTTCGCACCGCCGGCGGGATCAAGGGGTCGTCCAGCCCCGTCTATCCCGGCGATCTGGTAGTCAAGGAAGACAAGGCTGCCGTGGCCGATGCCGTGCGGCGCAACGCGCGCGGGCCGGCGATGTCGGGCGATCTCGCCATTCGCCTGGTGCGCCAGCCGGCGGAGCCAGTCGCGCTGACCATCGCCGGATTGCGCGGGCTGGGTGATGCGGCGGTGCTGTTGTTGCTCAAGGACAATAGCGAAGAGGCCAAGCTCAAGCGGCAGGTCGCCCAGGCGACCAAGATGCAGGTGGTCGGCCAGCTCGCCGGCGGAGTGGCGCATGATTTCAACAACATCCTGACCGCGATCATCGGCCATTGCGACCTGATGCTGATGCGTCACACGCCGGGCGACAGCGATTATGACGATATCCAGCAGATCAAGTCGAACTCGAACCGCGCAGCGGGACTGACACGGCAACTGCTCGCTTTCTCGCGCCAGCAAACCCTGCGCCCGCAAGTGCTTCAGCTGCCCGATGTGGTGTCCGAGGTATCTCATTTGCTGAAGCGGCTGCTCGGCGAGAATGTCGAGCTGGTAGTGAAGCACGGCCGCAGCCTGGGTCCGGTTCGAGCCGACCCGGGACAGCTCGAGCAGGTCATTGTCAACCTCGCGGTCAATGCCCGCGACGCGATGGCCGACCAGGGCGGCGGGACGCTCACGATCCAGACCTATTCGGTCAAATCCGACCAGGTTGCCGAACTCGGCTCGGACATTTTGCCGATCGCCGATTATAGCGCACTTTCGGTGACCGACACCGGCTGCGGGATCACGCCGAGCGTGTTGGGCAAGATTTTTGAGCCGTTCTTCACCACCAAGGAGATCGGCAAGGGAACTGGCCTTGGCCTCTCGACGGTCTACGGCATCGTCAAGCAATCGGGCGGCTTCATCTTCGCCGAATCGACGGTCGGGAAGGGGACGCGTTTCGTCATTTATCTGCCGGTGAACCGCGAGGAGGCGTCGGCGGCCAAGTCGCGGCGCGGTGGCAAGGCCAAACAGGATGAGCTGTGGGGCAGCGGCACCGTCCTCCTGGTCGAGGATGAACCGATGGTGCGTGCGGTCGCCGAACGCGCGCTGACGCGCCACGGTTATACGGTGATCACCGCCGACAATGGCGAGGAAGCGCTCGAAATTCTCGCGCGCGGCGATCCGATCGATCTGCTGCTGAGCGACGTGGTCATGCCGGGCATGGATGGCCCGACCATGGTCGAGCAGGCGCGCAAGGAGCGGCCCGACCTCAAAATCCTGTTCATGTCGGGCTACGCCGAGGAGCAGCTGCGCGATTCGATCAACGTCGACAAAGCCCATTTCCTGCCTAAGCCATTCTCCGTGCAGGAACTTGCCGAAGCCGCGAAGCGGGCGCTCGCGACCAAATAAGAGCTTGCCCTCGAAGCCTTGGCGGCTATGCCATCGCCGAAATGATCGTACCGCGTTCCATCCTGATCGTCGAAGACGAGCCGCTGATCGCCATGATGCTCGAGGATTTCCTCGAATCGCTCGGTCACTCGGTGGCGGGGACGTGCGATTCGGTCGAAGGGGCGCTGCAAAAAGTTGAGACTGGCGGATTCGATCTTGCCATCCTCGACGTGAACCTGAAGGGCGAGAATGTGTGGCCGGTCGCGTCGCGCTTGCGCGAGCGCAAGGTCCCATTCGTCATTGCCACCGGCGGACACGTCGATCCTCCGCCGGCGGAGTTCAACGACGCGCCGGTGATCGAAAAGCCCTATACGGTCGATCGCGTTACGCCGGCGATCGACGCGGCGTTCGCCGCCGCCTAACGGCAGCGCCGACCCGACATTTATTCGCCGTCCGGCCGGTCCGGGCCGCGGAAGCAAGCGATGTCGTATTGCGAATTCGACGCCGTATTCTTGTCGTTGATGCCGGGTTGATGGCCGGCATAATGGGCGGCTGACACGCTATCCTCATTGAGGAAAGGTGACCCGGGCCCAGGATCGCGACCCGACTGGCTCGGTGCCGTGCCGCCATCGTCTTCGCACTCAGCACCGGGTTGGCCGGTCTCATGATTTGGCGAGATGCTACCGGAGGCAGGCGGCGCGGCGAACGCAATGGCGGGTGCAAGCGCGACCGCGGCGGCGCCGATCAGAGTCATGGTACGATTCATTGGAGAGCTCCTTCGCTTCCCCTGTTGGTTGAGGGACCAGGAATTACGCTCCGGTCCGGCAACGCTGATCGGCGGCGCCTGTTCCGCGACCTAAGTTGGGACAGCCCGCACCAGGCGCGATCTAACGCCCTTGCGGGACTTGGCTGCCCCATCCATATTGTTGAGAACAAACGAGCTCTCGCGATTGTCGGGCGTTAACTCTCCGGCAGAGTTGATTGTGCGATAAAGCGGGCTAGCATGCTCACCATGGAACGGTCGTTCGCGACTGGTGTATAAGGACTTCAATGACCAAGCTTTCAGGCGGCGACGGCAAGAGCACCCTCTACTGCTCGTTCTGCGGGAAATCGCAGCACGAGGTGCGCAAGCTCATTGCCGGGCCGACGGTGTTCATTTGCGACGAATGCGTCGAGCTGTGCAACGACATCATCCGCGAAGAATCCAAGTCGGCGCTGGTCAAGACCCGCGACGGGGTTCCGACTCCGGCCGAGATCTGCAAGGTCCTCGACGATTATGTGATCGGCCAGGACCGCGCCAAGCGCGTCCTCTCGGTTGCGGTGCACAACCATTACAAGCGCCTCGCTCACGGCTCGAAGCCGGGCAATGAGGTTGAACTCGCCAAGTCCAACATCCTGCTGATCGGCCCGACCGGCTGCGGCAAGACCTTGCTCGCGCAGACGCTGGCACGGATCCTCGACGTGCCGTTCACCATGGCCGATGCGACGACGCTGACCGAAGCCGGCTATGTCGGCGAGGACGTCGAGAACATCATTCTCAAGCTCCTCCAGGCGTCCGACTACAATGTCGAGAAGGCACAGCGCGGCATCGTCTACATCGACGAGATCGACAAGATCAGCCGCAAGTCGGACAATCCCTCGATTACCCGCGACGTGTCGGGCGAGGGCGTCCAGCAGGCTTTGCTCAAGCTGATGGAGGGCACGACCGCGAGCGTTCCGCCGCAGGGCGGCCGCAAGCATCCGCAGCAGGAATTTCTGCAGGTCGACACGACCAACATCCTGTTCATCTGCGGCGGCGCCTTTGCCGGCCTCGAAAAGATCATCGCTGACCGTCTCCAGGGCAAATCGATCGGCTTCGGCGCGCATGTCGCCGCGCCGGATGAGCGCAAGACCGGCGAGACGCTCAAGCATTGCGAGCCCGAGGATCTGCTCAAGTTCGGGCTGATCCCTGAATTCATCGGCCGTTTGCCGGTTATCGCGACGCTGATGGACCTCGACGAAGAGGCCTTGGTCAAAATCCTGGTCGAGCCTAAGAACGCGCTGGTCAAGCAATATGCCAAGCTGTTCGACATGGAAGAGGTCGAGCTAGAATTCACCGACGACGCCCTGCACTGCGTCGCCAAGAAGGCGATTGAGCGCAAGACCGGCGCCCGCGGCCTCCGCTCCATTCTCGAAGGCATCCTGCTCGACACGATGTTCGACTTGCCGTCGATGGACGGCGTCGATGAAGTCCACATCGACAAGGACGTCGTGCTGGGGAACAAGGAGCCGGTGCGGGTCTACGCCAAGAAAGATAAGGCCGGCGACGCCGCTTAAGCATGGCGACTGCCAACCTGCCGGTCGCCCCGCTCGACGATCCCTTTCTTAGACTTTTGCCGCCCCCGTTTCGCGAGGCGCGAAGGGCGTGGCTGGTCATCCCGCTTGCCTGGCTGTTGTCGTTCCTCGGCAGCATCATGCTCGCCGCGGCGGTTCACTGGATCGTCCCGGATGCTCGCTCGGTCGACATTCCGAAACTGCCCCCGTGGGCGATCATCTTCGCATTCGCGATCTTCTCGCCAGTGGTCGAGTCGATCTTGATGGGGCTGGCGCTCAAGCTGCTCATGCGCTGGGTGTCCCCCGGCCTGGCGATATTGATCAGCGCAGTCGGGTGGGGAATCCTCCATTCGGTCCAAGTGCCTATCTGGGGTCTGGCGATCTGGTGGCCGTTCCTGATCTTCTCGACCCTGTTTGTGATTTGGCAGGTTCGCGGCTTTTGGATTGGCGTCGGTGTCGCCGCCACCACGCATGCCCTGCAGAACCTGGGACCGTCGCTGGCGTTAGCCTATCCCCATTGGCTTCATCTGCCCGGCTAGACGGCGGTTCCCGCGTTGGTGCGGTCTATTTGAGGCCTGGAATCAGCGCGGGAGTGGCACGAGCATAGCTACGGAAATCATCGCCGAACCGGGCTTCCAACAGCCCATCTTCGATTCGCGTGCGGATGGTCGTTCCGACAAGGAAGATCGGGATCGCGACGATCAGCTGCGCATAATGGCCAAGCGCTACCGCCAGCCCGATTAAAAACAGCAGCATGCCGAGATAGATCGGGTGGCGGACGTAGGCATAGGGACCACGGCGAACCAGTTCGTGATCGTCCAAAGTGCGGGCGACGACACTCCAGTTCTTGCCGAGCGCGTTCGAACTCAGCGCGAACAATGCGATCGATCCGCCCATGAAGACCAGCACCCCGATACTGCCAGCGATCGCGACGGGGTCGGCCGGCGCGAGAGTCGGCAGCACCGAGCCAAACCCGGCCATGCCGATGCCGATCGATTGCAGGACGATGCCGAGCCGTGAGCGGGTGTCGCGTTTGGCCCCGGCGTCGCTGCCCTTGCGCATCGACGCCCGGATCAGGAAGGCAAAGAAGACCAGCGAGAGGCCGAGGAACAGCCAGAACTGCACCAGGCTGACGGGAGTGGTGAGCGCGCGCACGGCCTCAGCCTAGCGCGCGCCAACCCGGTCGACAAATCGCCTATCGCCGCGCGGCCGCGACCATCTGCGGGCTGAACCGCTCCATCAAATGCGTGTCGCGGCCGTACGGGTCGGGCAGGAACTGCACGCCGGTCGCTGTCGGCTGCACCGTCAGATAGGTCATGTACACCGGCACCGGCTTGGGCAGGGCGACCTCTTGCTCGACCTTGGGGTCCTTGCCCTTGGGCACGTAGCCGCCGAACAGCCAGCTGGCGAAGCGCTTGTAATCCTCGACCCGGACGCAGCCGTTGCTGATCCACAGCTCGTTCTTGGTGAAGTGATCCTTCTCCGGCGAGTCGTGGAGGTAGATGCCGAAATAATTGGGCAGCATGAATTTCATCATGCCCATCGAATTGGCCGGGCTCGGTAGGCGGCGCAGGCGCACTTCCTGGCGGCCGTCGACCACCGCCTGCCAGTCGACGGTGCTCGGATCGAGCCGCTTGGCATCCTCGCCGTAGTCCGAGCTGACTTCATATTCGCGCTCGGTCAGATAGCTTGGGCCCTGCGCGGCGACGCGCGGTGCGATCAAGTTCTTCACCAACTCCGGCGGGACGTTCCAATACGGATTGACGCTCGCATATTTGATGTAGGCGGCCATCATCGGGGTGGCGGTTTCGGCCTTGCCGACGACGACCTTCATCTCGTCGACCTTGCGCCCGTTTTCCCACATCGAGAGGCGCGCGGCGCCGGCATCGACGACTGCATATTTGCCCTGTTCCTCGGGTGAGGGGAGGCGCTTGGCGCGCTCCATGTTGATGATGATCCGCTGCTGATAATATTCGGCGCCGCGGTTGAGGGCTTCGATCGTGCCCGCGCCGGCGAGGCCGTCGGGCTTGAGCCCGTGCGCCGCCTGGAATTCCTTGACGACAGCGGCCAGCGCCGGGTCGTACGTGTCACCCCCGGCAAGCCCGAGGCGCGTACGCAAGGCGGCCACGCGCTCGCCAGTCGAACCGGGTTTCAGCGCCGCTCCCGCTGGAACCGGCACCTGCGGCAGGTCGCCCCAGCGCTGGCGGTAGCGCACGAGGCCGCGGCGCAGCTCGGTGTAGATCGGGTTCATCGATACGAACATGTCGACCGGCGCCCCGCTCCAGTCGTCGAACGAAATGTCGTGCAGCAGCGCGCCGCTCTGGACCGAGCGCGGGATCAGCTCCTCGTCGATGTAGATCATGTCGACGCCCTGTTCGATCGCCGGCGGCAAATCGATCGGTTCGAGCGCGGGCGCGCGCTGCCCCGCAGCGGTCGCGGTCGGTGCCTGCCAGGGCTCCGAGATGGGCGCGAGTTGGATCGGCGCCTGGGGGGCTTGCCACGGCTCCATCACCGGCGGCCGGGGCGGCTGCGGGGGCGGCGGCCAGGGTTGGCCGTATTGCGCCACGGCGGCTGCGGAGGAGGCGAGGGCGCTGAACGCGATGAGGGAATATCTAATGGTCACAGCTCGATAAATAGTGAGTGAAACTGAACGGTTACAGAATCTCTTGTTCACTTCCGTCGTGATTCATTCACCGTCGAGCGGAATCGGGTCAAAGATGGCCAAAAGCGAGCGATTGCTGTGGATTGTTCCGCCCGTTTGTTGCGCCACCGGAGACCGCCGCCCATATATGCCGTCATGACCCGTACTCTGCCGATCCTTCCGCTCCGCGATATCGTCGTATTTCCGCACCGCATCGTGCCCTTGTTCGTCGGGCGTGAGAAATCGGTCGCGGCGCTCGAAGCCGCGATGGCGTCCGACCGCGAACTGTTCCTTGTCGCCCAGCTCGATCCGGGCGAGGACGACCCCGATCGGGATGCGCTCTACGATCTCGGCGTGATCGCCACGGCCATGCAGTTGCTCAAGCTGCCCGACGGCACCGTGCGCGTGCTGGTCGAAGGCGTGCGGCGCGCCAAACTGGTCGATCTCGTCCCGCGCGACGGATATCTTTCGGCTGAAGTCGAAGACGTTGCCGAGGAAACCTCGGATGCGACCGAAGCCCAGGCGTTGATGCGTTCGGTGATCGATCAGTTTGAAAATTACGCCAAGCTCAACAAGCGCCTGCCGCCCGAAACCGGAATTCAGTTGGCCGAGATCGAAGACCCGTCGGCGCTGGCCGACGCGATCGCGTCGAACCTGTCGGTCAAGGTCGCCGACAAGCAGGCTCTACTCGGCGAACTCCACCCCGGCCGCCGGCTCGAAATGGTGTTCGCCTTCATGGAAGGCGAGCTCGGCGTGCTCCAGGTCGAGAAGAAGATCCGCAGCCGGGTCAAGCGCCAGATGGAGAAGACCCAGCGCGAATATTATTTGAACGAGCAACTCAAGGCGATCCAGCGCGAACTCGGCAATGAGGGCGAAGAAGGCGGCGACGAGCTCCAGGAGCTGGCCGAGAAGATCCGGAAGACCAAGCTGTCGAAGGAAGCGGCGACCCGCGCCAATTCGGAGCTAAAAAAGCTTCGGGCGATGGCGCCGATGTCGGCCGAAGCCACCGTCGCGCGCAATTATCTCGATGTCCTCCTCGGCCTGCCGTGGGGCAAGAAGTCGAAGCTCAAGAAGGACATCGCCGAGGCCCAAAGGGTGCTCGACGAGGACCATTACGGGCTCGACAAGGTCAAGGAACGGATCGTCGAATATCTCGCGGTCCAGGCGCGAACCAACAAGCTCAAGGGCCCGATCCTGTGCCTCGTCGGCCCGCCCGGCGTCGGCAAGACCTCGCTCGGCCGCTCGATCGCCCGCGCGACCGGGCGTGAGTTCGCCCGCCAGTCGCTCGGCGGAGTTCGTGACGAGGCGGAAATTCGTGGCCACCGGCGGACCTACATTGGCTCGCTTCCGGGCAAAATCATTTCCAACCTCAAAAAGGCGGGGACGTCGAATCCGCTGTTCCTGCTCGACGAGATCGACAAGCTCGGCCAGGATTTCCGCGGCGACCCGGCGTCGGCGCTGCTGGAAGTACTCGACCCCGAGCAGAACAACCGCTTCCAGGACCATTATCTCGAACTCGATTACGACCTGTCGGACGTGATGTTCGTCACCACCGCGAACTCGCTCGACATGCCGCAACCGCTGATGGACCGGATGGAGATCATTCGGCTCGAAGGCTACACCGAGGACGAGAAGGTTCAGATCGCCAAGCGGCATCTGATCCCCAAGCAGATGGAGGCGCACGGCCTCAAACCCGAAGAGCTGGTGTTCGCCGACGAGGCGCTGCGCAAGATCATCCAGCATTACACGCGCGAGGCCGGCGTCCGGACGCTCGAGCGCGAGCTCGCCAAGGTCGCCCGCAAATCGCTCCGCCAGATTCTCGAGAACAAGCTCGAAAAGGTTGAGCTAACGGTCGACAATCTCGGCGATTTCCTTGGCGTGCGGAAATTCCGTTACGGGATGGGCGAAGAGGAAGATCAGATCGGTGCGGTCACCGGGCTGGCGTGGACCGAGGTGGGCGGCGAGTTGCTGACGATCGAAGCGGTTACCGTACCCGGCAAGGGCCAGATCAAGACCACCGGCAAGCTCGGCGAAGTGATGCAGGAGTCGATCCAGGCGGCGATGAGCTTCGTCAAGGCGCGCGCGCCGGCTTATGGCGTGAAGCCGTCGATCTTTTCGCGCAAGGATATCCACGTCCATTTGCCGGAAGGCGCAGTGCCGAAAGACGGCCCGTCAGCCGGCGTTGGCATGGTCACCGCGATGATCTCGACCTTGTCAGGGACCGCGGTTCGCCGCGATGTCGCGATGACGGGCGAAGTTACGTTGCGCGGGCGCGTGTTGCCGATCGGCGGCTTGAAAGAGAAGCTGCTGGCCGCGCTGCGCGGCGGGATTCGCACGGTGCTGATTCCGGCGGAGAATGAGAAAGATCTCGCGGAGATTCCGGCGAGCGTGAAGGAAGCGCTCGAGATCGTTCCGGTCAGCCACGTCGACGAAGTGCTGGCGCGGGCGCTGGTCGAGCCGCTCCACGCGATCGAATGGACTGACGAGGACGAGCGCGCGGCGGAACCGCCGGTTCTCCAACAGAATCCCGAATCGGGCCTTCCGATCCGACACTGAGGCTAGACAGGTGGGGGGAGTCTCGCCTTAAAGTCTGTCGCCCCGTTCGCGAGTCTTGTTGCCGCGGGGAACGAGGGGAGTGCCGGCGTGAACAAGCAGGAATTGATTGGCCATGTCGCCGATCGCGCGGGACTCAGTCGCAACGATGCGATGCGAGCCATCGAAACCATGCTCGAGGTAGTCACTTCGACGCTAAAGCGCGGCGACGAGGTCCGTCTGGTCGGGTTCGGCAATTTCTCCGTCACCCGCCGCAAGGCGTCGATCGGGCGCAATCCGCGGACCGGCGAGCCGATGCAGATCAAGGCCACGTCGCAGCCCAAATTCCGCCCCGGCAAGGTCCTCAAGGACGCGGTTCAATAATCTGGACAGCCCGCCGGGCTGTCCCTATTTGCGCCGCTCTCGACGCAGGCATGGGCGCGTAGCTCAGCGGTAGAGCACACCCTTCACACGGGTGGGGTCACAGGTTCAATCCCTGTCGCGCCCACCATGCCGTCGCGAATTTGGGACTAGTCGAGATAGGCCGGCTGGAAGCTCGCAACGCGCCGCATTTCCGCCCAGTCGGTGAACTGGATTTCGCGGCCCGAGCGCTTGATCAGCCCCTGCCGCTCCATGTCGGCGAAGACGCGGTTGACGTTGACCGAGGTCTGGCCGGTAATGTCCGCGATCTGTTGCTGGGTGAACGGGTTCTGCATCCTGGTCGCGTGGATGTGCATCCGCGCCGCGGTTTCGCACAGCAAATGTGCGACCCGCGCGGTCGAATCGCGCCGCCCGCAATTGACCAGCCATTCGTAGCCGATCGCCTCATTGCGCTGGATCAGCCGCCAAAAGAAACGCTGCAGCTCGGGATTGGCGAGGACGATCGGATCGAAATCCTTGGCCTTGCCGACCATCACCTCGCTTTTGACGATGGCCTGGATGCCATAGCCGGCGGCTCCTTCGCGCGGCAGAATGCCTTCACCGGGAAAGCGCAGCGCGACAATCTGCCGCCGCCCGGCGCCATCGGTCATATATTTCGCGATCATTCCGGAGCGGACGAACATGACCTCGTCGCGCGGCGCGCCATGCTCGCGGAATGGTCTGCGCGGTTCGACCTGGACCACCCGGTGCGGGATGTTGGCAAGCAGGTCAGCAAGCGACGGCTCAAGCCCTGCGTCGATCAAGGTATCGCGCAGCGAAACTCCCGGCGCGGGCGTTTTGGAACGCCGACTCGCCATATTAACTCTCCCCGGCGCGAAGATGCGCCTGCCCCCCAAGGCGTGCAAGCTATTAAATTAGCGTTAGACAAATTCTAGTTATCGGAAGTTAAGCACCAATTCTGTGGCCAGGGCGGCGATCTGTTCGGCACTAAGCGCAATCGCGGTCCCGAGCTGCGGCGGGCCGGGCCAGCCCGCGTCGGGGAATTCCGCACCACTCCAGCTGCGCGTCCCGGGATAGCGCGGGACGACGTGAAAATGGACGTTGGGGTCGACCATCATCAGCATCAAATAATTGATCTTTTCATAGGCGGTGAACGCCGCCAGCACGCGTTCGATCGCGGCGACGATTTCGCCCTGTTCAGCGAAAGCTTCGCGCGGCAGTTCGCCGTAGGCGGTGGCATCGCTCTTCGCCGCGAGCACCAGCGAGCCCAGCGTCACCTGCGCCGGCCGCAGCAGCACCAGCCAATGGTCAAATTCCCGGATGAGCGTGGCTGGGTAGCCGAACTTCTCAATGGTGGGGTTCATGGCCGTGCCCTTCGCTTGCGTTCGCTTGCCGCCAACCTTAAGTGGCGCCGGCGCCTGAGGAAACCTCATCCTCGGGCGCTTCCGTGGCGATCGTAGCTCAGCTGGTTAGAGCACTGGTTTGTGGTACCAGGGGTCGGGGGTTCAAGTCCCCTCGGTCGCCCCATTTTCCCTCCTGTTGAGCGGACGTTTCGAGCACCATGACCACACCCTGGGGTTTCCCCGATTTCGACGCGCACGAGGAACTGCAGTTCGTCACCGACGACCAATGCGGGCTTCGCGCGATTATTGCTGTCCATTCGACCCATCTCGGCCCCGCCGCCGGCGGCGCGCGCTTCTGGCATTATGCGAAACCCGAGGACGCGCTGACCGATGCGCTGCGGCTGTCGCGCGGGATGAGCTACAAGAACGCTATGGCCGGGCTCCCGCTGGGCGGCGGCAAATCGGTGATTCTGGCCGACGAGGGGCGGACCAAGACGCCCGACATGCTCCACGCATTCGGCAAGACGGTCGACCATCTTGGCGGGCGTTACGTGACCGCCGAGGACGTCGGGATGAGCGTCGCCGACATGATCGAGATCTCGCGCAACACTAAATATGTCGCGGGGCTTCCGGCCGAAGGCAGGGAGGTCGGCGGTGACCCTGGCCCGCATACCTCGCTGGGCGTGTTTCTGGGGATCAAGGCGGCGGTCCAGCATGCGCTCGGCAAGGACAGCGTCGGGGGTCTGCACATCGCGCTCCAGGGCGCTGGCAGTGTCGCCACTGGAGTGGCGCTCCACGCCGCGGCCGAAGGTGCCAAGGTGTCGATCGCCGACGTCGATCAGGCGAAAGCAGAAAAGCTCGCCGATGCGACGGGCGGTAAGGTTGTCGGGGTCGACGAGATCCAGTCGATCGAGGCCGATGTGTTCAGTCCCAATGCTTTGGGCGCGATTTTGAACGCGCAGACGATTCCGACGCTCAAGGTCGCAATTGTTGCCGGCGGCGCCAACAACCAGCTGGCGACGCCCGAGGACGGCGCGCGGCTGGCTGCCCGCGGCATTCTCTACGCGCCCGATTACGTGATCAACGGTGGCGGGATCATCAACGTTTGCACCGAATATCTCGGCGATGGCGATGCGAGCCTGGTGCGCAAGCGGATCGACGGCATTCCGGACCGGCTTGAGCAAATCTGGAGCGAGAGCAAGGCCTCGGGCCGCGATCCCGCCACGGTCGCCGACGCAATGGCGCAGAAGTTGATCGGCAGATGATTTCCGCCCTGCCGCGAAGCGGTGGGGAGGGGAACCATCCGGAGGCTGGTGGAGGGGCCCCTCCGTCAAGCCTTCGGCTTGCCACCTCCTCATTGCTGCGCAACAGGGAGGATGGCTGACCATGCATGTCCTCGCGAACCCAACCCGCTTTCTGCGTTTCGCCCGACCGGCAACAGTGTGGCTGCTGGCGATCGGGCTCGCCCTCACGATCGGCGGAATGATCGCGGGACTGACGCTGACGCCGCCCGATTATCTGCAGGGCGAGACCGTGCGCATCCTCTACATTCACGTGTCCGCGGCGTGGCTCGGCATGGCCGGCTGGGCAGGGATTGCCGCGGCCTCGGTCAGCCAATTGGTCTGGCGCCATCCGCTCGCCGCCGTCGCCGGACGCGCGACCGCGCCGGCGGGGGCGACGTTCGCGGCGATCTGCCTGATCACCGGATCGATCTGGGGGCGCCCGACGTGGGGCACGTGGTGGGAATGGGATGGGCGGCTGACCTCGATGCTGATCCTGTTTTTCCTCTATCTCGGCTACATCGCATTGGCCTCGGCCGAGCGCGAGCGTGCCGGCGATGGACGCGTCGCCGCGATTTACGGGCTGGTCGGCGCGATCAACCTGCCGATCATCCATTATTCGGTGCTGTGGTGGCGCACACTCCACCAGGGCCAGAGTATCTCATTCACCGGCGGATCAACCATCGACAGTTCGATCCTGTGGCCGCTGCCGCTGACGCTGATCGGTTTCACCTGCCTGTTCGGGGCTGCGGTGCTGATGCGGATTCGCGCCGAGCTGGCCGAGACCAAGGTCGAGATGCGCCAGCGGAGGATGGCCGCATGAACCCGTGGCCGTTCGTCATCGCCGCTCATGCGGTCGCGATCGGGCTGACCGGTGCGCTGCTCGCCTGGGCCTTCGTCTCGATGCGCCGGGCCGAGGCAGCCGCTGACGCACTGAGCCTCAAATGAAGCCCAAGAACCAACGGCTGGTGCTCGTCAGCGCGGCCATGGTCGCGGCGCTGGCGGCGGTACTGTTGGCAATGTGGGGGCTCAGGGATCGCGCCGCCTATTTTTACACGCCGGCTGACATCGCCGCCGGGAAAGCGGGCCAAGGCCAGGCGATCCGTCTGGGGGGAATGGTTCAGAAGGGATCGATTGCGCGCCAGGGTGACGGTTTGACCATTCGCTTCAGTGTGACCGACGGTCGGGCGACGACACCCGTGGCGTACCGCGGCATTGTGCCCGACCTGTTTCGCGAAGGCAGCGGGGTGGTTGCGGAGGGCCGCGTCGCCAATGGGACGTTCGTCGCCGACACGATCCTTGCCAAGCACGACGAACGTTACATGCCGCCCGAGCTCGGCAATCTTGCCGCGGAGCACAAGGCGGGCAAGACGCTGCAGCGATGATCGCCGAGACAGGCCTTGCGGCACTGTGGCTCGCTGCCGGGCTGGCCGCCTTGCAATTCGTGCTGATGGTGTCCGCGCTGCGCAACGGCATCGACTTCGGCCGTCCGATGCGGGCCATCGCTATCGTCCAAGGCGTGCTGACCCTGATTGCGTTCGCAATGCTGCTGTGGGTTTTCGCGCGGACCGATCTGTCGGTCGCTTTGGTGTTCGAGAACAGCCACAGCGCCAAGCCGATGATTTACAAGATCGCCGGTACCTGGGGCAATCATGAAGGCTCGATGCTGCTGTGGGTGACCGTGCTCGCGGTTGCTGGAGCGGTGTTTGCCATCGTGTCGCGGCGGACGAGCGAGCGGACGTTGCTCGCGGCGCTCGGCGCGCAAGCCGCGCTGGCATTGGGCTTCTATGCCTTCCTGCTGGTCGCTTCGAACCCGTTCGCGCGGCTCAATCCGCCGGCGTTTGAGGGTCGGGGCCTGAATCCGTTGCTCCAGGACCCAGGCTTGGCCTTCCATCCGCCGACCCTCTACCTCGGCTATGTCGGCCTGTCGGTCGCGTTCAGTCTCGCCTTTGGTGCTCTGCTGACCGGCGAGGTGGACTCGCGCCTCGCCCGTGCCATGCGGCCGTGGGCGCTCGGCGCATGGATCCTGCTGACGCTGGGCATCACCGCCGGCAGCTATTGGGCCTATTACGAATTGGGCTGGGGCGGCTGGTGGTTCTGGGACCCGGTCGAGAACGCGTCGCTGATGCCGTGGCTGGCGGCGACTGCTTTGCTCCATTCAATCAACGTGCTTGCCGCGCGCGGCGCCTTGAAGGCGTGGACGATGATGCTCGCTGTGATTGCCTTCTCGATGTCGATGGTCGGCACGTTTCTCGTCCGCTCGGGCGTGCTGACCTCGGTCCATGCCTTCGCGATCGATCCCGAACGCGGGACGTTTTTGCTGGCGCTGCTCGGAATTTACGTCGGCGCGGCGTTCACCTTGTTCGCGGTGCGCGGCGCAAGCCTCAAGGAAGGCGCGCCGTTCGAACTGGTCAGCCGCGAAACCGGGCTGGTGATCAACAATCTGCTGCTCAGCGTGATCCTCGGAATCGTCTTCCTCGGCACACTCTATCCGTTGTTCGTCGAGGCGGTCAGCGGTGAGAAATTGTCGGTCGGCGCGCCTTACTTCAACTCGGTCGCGGGGCCGCTGGCGTTGCTGCTGGCGGTGCTCGTCGGGGTCGGGCCGCTGCTCGCTTGGCGACGGGAGCGTCGGCCGGTGTTCAAGCTCCTCACCGTGCCCGTCTTGCTTGGGGCGACGGCGCTGCTGGTCACCTTCATCCTCGCGCCGGGAATCAGCATTCTGCCGCGCCTTGGGCTGACCGTTGCCGCCTACCTCGCCGCCGCCAGCATCCTGCCGCTGATCGGGCGTAACCCGCTCAGGACGCCCCTTGCGACCTGGGGGATGGTGCTGGCGCATTGCGGGATCGCCGTCGCGCTTGCCGGGGTGGCCGCAAACGCTGCGTTCACCAGCGAACGGCTAGCGGTCGCCAAGCCCGGCGAGACGCTGGGCGTCGGCCCATGGCTGGTGCAGTTCGAGGGTGTAACGCCGATGGCTGGCAAAAACTGGACCGCGATCCAAGGGGAGCTTCAAGCGACCCGCGGCAGTGGCGCGGTGACACTCAAGCCACAGACGCGTTATTTCAGCGATCCGCCGACCGAGACCAATGAAGCGGCAATCGAGACGTTTTGGAATGGCCAGCTCTACACTGTCGTCGGCAAGCCGGACGGGACGGGGGGATGGCAGTTGCGCTTGTGGTGGAAACCATTCGTGACCCTGATCTGGCTCGGCGGCGCGCTCGTCGCCCTCGGCGGCGCGCTGGCCTTGGTTGGGCGCTGGTGGCGGTTGCGGCGGCGGCGGCGCGAACCGAGTTGGCGGGAGCGCTACGCATGACCCGGCTCGGCCGCTTCGCGCCGCTGATTGGGTTGGGCATTTTTCTCATCGCCGTGATCTGGCGGTTGGCCACGCCGATGGACACGAACGTCAGCTCGAAGCTCAGGAATCAGCCGGTGCCGGCGTTCGTGCTGCCGCCGATGGTCGCCGGCAAGCCGGCGCTGGCTTCGGTCGATCTGGCGACTGGCCAGCCGCACCTCGTGAATGTCTTCGCCAGCTGGTGCGTACCGTGCATCACCGAAGTGGGCGTGCTCGGCCAGTTGAAGACGCGCGGCGTCGCCATCGACGGCATCGCGGTGCGCGACCTGCCCGAGGATGTCGCCGATTTTCTCAGGCAAAACGGCGATCCCTATGAGCGCATCGGCAGCGACCAGCGCAGCCAAGTGCAGATCGCGCTCGGCTCTTCGGGAGTGCCGGAGAGTTTCGTGGTCGATAGTGAGGGCGTGATTCGTTACCAGCATATTGGCGCAATCAAGACGTCCGATGTGGGGTTGATCCTTCAGAAGCTGGAGCAGGCGAAGTGAGCCAGCCTCCGTCATTCCCGCGCAATCGGGAACCTGGCAAAGCAAAATTCTGGGTCGCCGCTTTCGCGGGGATGACGATTATGATGCTCGCGCCGCCCGTTTACGCCGACAGCAACTTGCCGCCGGCTTACTGGTCGGACCGCGCGCTGCCCGATGCTCGGCAGGAGGCGCAGGCTGAGGAGTTGATGAACGAGCTCCGCTGTCTCGTCTGCCAGGGCCAGTCGATTGCCGACAGCGACGCCGAGCTCGCCGGCGATATGCGCGATCTGGTGCGTCGGCGCATCGCCGCGGGCGAGAAGCCGGTGGCGATCCGTGGCTGGCTGGTGCAGCGCTACGGTAGCTGGATCAGCTATCGCCCGACTGCCGAGCCGGCCGCCTGGCCGTTGTGGCTGGCACCGCTCGCGCTGCTTCTCATTGGGGCGTGGATGATCCGCCGCCGGATCCGCCTGAAGGCGAAGACATAATGGGCTGGGTCATCCTCTTGCTGCTGATCGCGGGGAGCGCCGGCGCCTTGTGGCTGCTCAAGGTCCCCGCCGGGCTGCTGACCGCGGCCGGGGCTGCGCTCGCGTTTGGCGCGACCGGCTATGCCCTGCAGGGCCGGCCCGCGCTGCCGGGCGCACCGGCTCCAGCCGCTGCCGTCGGCGATTTCGCGCCGCTGACCGAGGCTCGCCACGCGTTCTTTGGCGAATTCACTGGCGAGGAATCGTGGCTGCGCATGTCCGAGGCGCTGGCGCGTGGCGGCGATACCGAAAGTGCTGTCGGGATCCTGCAGAATGCAGTCGGACGATATCCCAACAGCCCGCAATTGTGGATCGGGCTCGGTAATGCCCTGGTTGAGCATGCGCGTGGCCTTACTCCGCCTGCCGAGCTGGCTTACCAGCGCGCGGCCGAGCTATCGCCGGGCTATCCCGCCCCGGGCTTTTTCTATGGGTTGGCGCTGGCCCGGTCGGGTCAACGGGAAGCCGCGGTGGCAGTGTGGCAGAAGGTCCTCGCCGATGCGCCGCCCAAGGCGAGCTGGCGACCGCTGGTCCAGGCCGGAATCGTCGCGCTTAGCCGACCGCCGCCAACCGCGCCTTAACTCCGCCTTCAATTGACTAGCGCAGGGGCGCTCCTTACATCGCCGGACGCAATCTCCCCAGCGTCGGCGAGGGCCTACGCCCCCTCCTGAACACGCGGGTTTTTAAGGGAATTTCATGTTCGCCGCACTGGCTAAGACTATCTTCGGATCGGCGAATGACCGCTATGTCCGAAGCCTCGGCAAATATGTCGACGCAATCAACGGCTTCGAGCCGACCATTTCGGCGCTCAGCGACGACGAGCTCAAGGGTCAGACCAAGCTGTTGCGCCGCCGCCTGGCCGAGGGCGCGCGGCTCGACGATGTCCTTCCCGAAGCCTTTGCCACGGTTCGCGAAGCCGCGATCCGCACGCTGGGCCAGCGCCATTACGACGTCCAGCTGATCGGCGGCATCGCGCTGCACCGCGGCGAAATCGCCGAGATGAAGACGGGTGAGGGCAAGACGCTGGTCGCGACGCTCGCGGTCTATCTCAATGCCCTGGAAGGGCGGGGCGTCCACGTCGTCACCGTCAACGATTATCTAGCCCGCCGCGACGCCGACTGGATGGGTCAGATCTATCGCTTCCTCGGCATGAGCGTCGGCGTCATCGTCCCCAACCTCACCGACCAGGAACGCCGCGACGCCTACGGCGCCGACATCACATACGGCACCAACAATGAGTTCGGGTTCGATTACCTGCGCGACAATATGAAATATTCGCGCGAGCAGATGGTCCAGCGGCCGTTCAATTTCGCAATCGTCGACGAGGTCGATTCAATCCTGATCGACGAAGCCCGGACCCCGCTGATCATCTCCGGCCCGACCGACGACAAATCCGACCTCTACATCTCAGTTGATCGCATCGTGAAGACGTTCGTCGAGGCCGATTACGACAAGGACGAAAAGCAGAAGAGTGTCGTCCTCACCGAAGAGGGGACCGAGAAGGCCGAGCGCATGCTCGAGGCCGACGGTTCGATCGAAGGCCGTAACCTTTACGACATCGTCAACACTCAGGCGGTCCACCACTTGAACCAGGCCTTGAAGGCCAACGTCATGTTCAAGAAGGACATCGATTACATCGTCAAGGACGGTAAGGTCGTCATCATCGACGAATTCACCGGGCGGATGATGGACGGGCGGCGCTGGTCCGACGGGCTCCACCAGGCGGTCGAGGCCAAGGAAGGCGTCGACATCGAGCCCGAGAACCAGACGCTCGCTTCGATCACTTTCCAGAACTATTTCCGGATGTATCCGAAGCTGTCGGGCATGACCGGGACGGCGATGACCGAAGCCCCGGAATTCTTCGACATCTACAAGATGAACGTGGTCGCGATCCCGACCAACGTCGACGTCCTCCGGGTCGACGAGGACGATGAATTCTACAAGACCATCGCCGAAAAGTTCGCCGCCATCGCGGCTGAGCTCAAGGCCAAGCAGGAAATTGGGCAGCCGGCGCTGGTCGGTACCGTGTCGATCGAGAAATCGGAAATGTTGTCCGAATATCTCGACAAGGAAAACATCAAGCATTCGGTGCTGAACGCCCGTTTCCACGAGCAGGAGGCGCATATCGTCGCTCAGGCTGGCCGCATGGGCGCGGTCACCATCGCCACCAACATGGCCGGTCGCGGCACCGACATTCAGCTCGGCGGCAACCTCGACTTCCGCATGCTCGACGAGTTTTCGGAGCTGGTCGCCGGGACCCCCGAGTTCGAGGCGCGGGCCGAAAAGGTGCGCGAGGAAATCGCTGCGGAGAAGCAGCGCGTGCTCGAGGTTGGCGGGCTTTACGTGCTCGGGACCGAGCGTCACGAAAGCCGCCGCATCGACAATCAGCTGCGCGGCCGCTCGGGCCGCCAGGGCGATCCCGGCCTGTCCAAATTCTATCTCAGCCTTGACGACGATCTGCTGCGCATCTTCGGCCCGCAGACGATGTTCTCGCGGCTGATGAACAAGAACCTCGAGGACGGCGAGGCGATCGTCAGTCCGTGGATTTCGAAGGCGATCGAGACCGCCCAGAAAAAGGTCGAGGCGCGCAACTACGACATCCGCAAACAGGTCGTTGAATTCGACGACGTGATGAACGACCAGCGCAAGGTCATCTACGAGCAGCGCGCCGACATCATGGACGCCGAAGATGTCGCCGAGGTGATCACCGACATGCGCGCCGATACGCTGCGTGCGATCGTCGAGGTCAATTGCCCCGAGGGCACCTATCCCGAGCAATGGGACCTCGCGACGCTCAAGGAAAGCATCGACGACATCTTTGGGCTGCAGCCGCCGCTGGACGACTGGCTCCACGAGGAAGCAGTCGAGCCCGAGCTGATTATCGAGCGAATCCAGACGCTGGCCGACGCGCGGATGGCGGAAAAGCTGGAGGGAATCGAGCTCGAACGCTGGAACGATGTCGAGAAGCAAATCTTGCTCCAGACGCTCGACCACCATTGGAAAGAGCATCTCGCCACGCTCGACGCACTGCGCCAGGTGATCCACCTCCGCAGCTATGCGCAGAAGAAGCCGATCGACGAATACAAGCAGGAAGCGTTCCTGCTGTTCGAGCGGTTGCTGGTGGCGATCCGCGAGGAAGTCACTCAGAAGCTGATGCGCGCGCAGATTCAACTCGAGGATGCACTGCCACCGCAATTGCCCGATTTCATCACCCAGCATCTCGACCCGTTTTCGGGCGATGATGACACGGCGGATATCGACGGCGGAGCGCGCGGGCTGATGTCGGGATCGCCTGCACTGAACATTCCGCAGCCGCCACTGCCGGTGCGCGGCCCCGACGGCGAGCTGGTCGAGGCGCCGCTCAGCCGCAACGCACTCTGCCCGTGTGGTTCGGGCAAGAAGTACAAGCATTGCCACGGACAGCTCGCGTAACCGGCAATTCGGCGCGGCCGGCGCCGACCGACCGAGGTGAACTGAGGCGCGCTTATCGTCCCGATGAGGAAGCGGTCGTTGCTGAGCGCATTAGCCAGGCGCGGTTCGACGCCGCGTCGCTAGACGAGGCGACGGCGACCGCGCGGGCGCTGGTCAAAGGGGTTCGGTCGCACAAGCCGTCGGGCATCGACGCCTTCCTCCACGCTTACGACCTCGGCAGCGACGAGGGCATCGCGATGATGTGCCTCGCCGAAGCGCTGCTGCGCATCCCTGACGCCCACACTGCCGACGAACTGATCGCCGACAAGCTCGCCGGCCCCGACTGGTCGGAGAAGCTCGGCGCGTCGGGTTCGTCGTTCGTCAACGCCGCGACTTTCTCGCTGCTGCTGACCGGCAAGGTACTCGAAGGCGCGCAGGACCGTTCGGACAATTGGAAGGCCGCACTCGGCCGCGCTGTCGGACGGCTCGGCGAGCCGGTCGTCCGCACTGCGGTGCGCGAAGCGATGAAAATCCTCGGCCGCAATTTCGTGTTCGGGCGGACGATCGACGAAGCGATGAAGCGTGCCGCCCCGGAACGCGCGCGCGGCCTCAGCCACAGCTTCGACATGCTCGGCGAGGCGGCGAAGACCTATGCGGACGCCGAGCGCTACGCCGAAGCTTATCATGGCGCGCTCGATCGCATCGCGAAGGAGGCCAAGGACGGCTTCCGCAAGTCGCCCGGCATCTCGGTCAAGCTGACCGCGCTCCACCCGCGCTACGAATGGAGCCACGCCGCCGAGGCTGTCGCAGCGATCCTCCCGGTCGTGCGCGAACTCGCGCTGAAGGCGTCGAAGGCCGACGTCCATTTTACCATCGACGCCGAAGAGGCCGACCGGCTCGAACTGCAGATGGACATGTTCGAGGCGCTGCTCGCCGACGACGAACTGTTCGCGAATGGCTGGGGCGGGTTCGGGATCGCCATCCAGGCCTACCAGAAGCGCGCTGCGCCGTTGTGCGACTGGGTCACGGCGGCGGCTCGTGCCCACGGCCGCAAGCTGATGGTTCGCCTCGTTAAGGGCGCTTATTGGGACACAGAGGTCAAGGCCGCACAGGTCGCCGGCTTGCCTGATTACCCGGTGTTCACGCGCAAGATCGCGACCGACGTGTCTTACCTCGCCTGCGCGCGGAAGCTGCTCGACGCGAGCGATGTCATCTATCCGGCGTTCGCCACCCACAACGCGAACACCATCGGGCAGGTGAAGGCGCTGGCCAAAGGCCGCCCGTTCGAATTTCAGCGGCTCCACGGCATGGGCGAGGGGCTGTACGACGAGCTCGCGAAGCTCGAGCGTGGCATCGGCGACCAGCCGACGCCGGTGCGGATCTACGCGCCGGTCGGCAGCCACAAGGAACTGCTCGCTTATCTGGTGCGGCGATTGCTCGAAAACGGCGCGAATAGTTCGTTCGTCAATCGCATCGCCGACGAGCAGGTCTCGCTCGACGAGTTGGTCAAGGACCCGGTCGCCGAGCTCGAAGCGCTGGCGCCTAAGCGCAATCCGAAGATCGTGCTGCCGCGGGAACTGTTCGGGGCGGAACGCCGAAACAGCGCTGGGGTCGATTTGTCCGATCCGTTGGTCCGCGAGCCATTGCTCGAACGGTTGAAGGCGCTGGAGAGCCGCCATTGGACCGCCAGGCCGGCGCTCGGCAAGGGCACGGCGAGGCCGGTTACTTCACCTCACGACCGCCGACTTACCGTCGGCGAAGTGTTTGAAGCGAATGCCGACGAGGTCGACCGCATGGCCCGTGCCGGTCATGCTGCCCAAGTCGATTGGGACGCGCTCGGCGGCGAAGCCCGCGCGAAGCTGCTCGATCGCACCGCCGACCTCTACGAGGATCATGCGGAAGAGTTCTTCTCTTTGTGCACGCGCGAAGCCGGGAAGACGCTGGTCGATGCGGTGCTCGAAGTGCGCGAGGCGGTCGATTTCCTGCGCTTCTACGCCTCCGAGGCGCGGCGTCAGTTCACCAAGCCGTTGCCGCTGCCCGGACCGACCGGCGAGCACAACGAGCTGCGCCTGCACGGCCGCGGGGTGTTCGCCGCCATCTCGCCGTGGAATTTCCCGTTGGCGATCTTCACCGGCCTGACGACAGCGCCGCTCGCCGCTGGCAATGCCGTTATCACCAAGCCGGCCGGGCAAACGCCGCTGATCGGCGCGCTCGCGGTCGAACTGATGCACCAGGCGGGCATTCCGAAGGACGTCGTCCAGCTCGCGCCCGGCCAGGGCAGCGTCGTCGGCGGCACGCTGACTGCCCACCCATCGCTCGCCGGTGTGGTGTTCACCGGTTCGACCAACACGGCGCGGATGATCAACCGCACGCTCGCCGAACGCGACGGGCCGATCATCCCTTTCATCGCCGAGACCGGTGGCCAGAATGCGATGATCGTCGATTCATCGGCCCTGCCCGAGCAGGTCACCCGCGACGTGATTTCTTCGGCTTTCCAGAGTGCGGGCCAGCGTTGCTCGGCCTTGCGTGTGCTGTTCGTCCAGGACGAGGTCGCCGACGGCATGATCGCGATGATTGCGGGTGCGATGGACGCGCTGACGGTCGGCGACCCGAGCGAGATCGCGACCGACGTCGGGCCGGTGATCGACGCACCTGCCAAGGGTCTGCTCGACGAGCACGTCAAATGGCTCGACAAAAATGCCAAGAAGATCCGCCAGCTGACGTTGTCGAAGGATTCCGCCCACGGCTGCTTCGTCGCTCCCGCTTTTTATGAGCTTAAGTCGGTAAGCCAATTGAAACGCGAGAATTTTGGTCCTGTATTGCACGTCGTCCGGTTCGCCGGCGACCGCCTCAATGAGGTCGTCGATCAGATCAACGCGACCGGCTACGGGCTGACGCTTGGCCTTCAAAGCCGGATCGACACGGTCCGCGATTATGTCGAGGAGCATACCCGGGTCGGCAATTTCTACGTCAACCGCAACCAGATCGGCGCCGTGGTCGAGAGCCAGCCGTTCGGCGGCGAAGGCTTGAGCGGCACCGGGCCCAAGGCCGGCGGACCGCACTATGTCGCGCGCTTCGCGACCGAGCGCGTGACCTGCATCGACACCACCGCGGCGGGCGGCAACGCCTCGCTCATGGCGGCGCTGGAAGGGTAAGCGGGTGAGGCTTTCCCGTGCGGTGGCGGTCTTCGGCTCGGCCCTGTGGCTGTACGCTTGCAACGCCTATTTCAACGATTTCGACATCATCAACGGAACGAAGGTCGAGGTCCGAGACCTATCCGTGACCGATGGCGCAAGCGTGTGGAAGCTCGGCAATCTAAGCCCCGGCGGCAAGACCACATTCCACGGTCATCTCTCGGGCGAGGCCGTCGGCATCATCTCCTGGACTATCAACGGAAAGCGATATTCGGGCGACGGTTGCCTCTATACTGTAGGCGGTTCGACCTTTGGGAGCCTGTCCGTGGTCGGTGACCATCTCGAGTATCGTTGCACCTGATCTGTCCCACACTGGCACGGACGCAAATGGGCTCTGGAGCGACGCGCATTTTCGATGGTTGATAGGTCTGCGGGGTGGTCTTTTTAGAAAGACACGAACGCGCCTCGCCGAAGCGGTCGGGTCTTCCGGGTCCGGCCGCTTCGTTCATCTTGCGCATGTGAGAGATGGCTCCCCGGGCCTGATTCGAACAGGCGACCATTCGATTAACAGTCGAACGCTCTACCGCTGAGCTACCGGGGATTGGCCGTCTTGCGTTGGCGAGGCGGCTAAATAGCGAACGAGCCCT
>Ga0105248_10000070_pt1 | contig 119985 bp, 115 predicted proteins | sample KBSS34metaG_FD_81524 | JGI IMG/M metagenome (GOLD analysis project Ga0105248, IMG submission 81524) | Switchgrass rhizosphere microbial communities from Kellogg Biological Station, Michigan, USA - KBS S3-4 metaG | ecosystem: Host-associated > Plants > Roots > Rhizosphere > Soil | place... | reverse complement strand
ACGAACGCCCGCTGGGTCAGCAGGTGCGCGCCTCGGAAGTCTACGAACAAATCCTCGCCGAGCCCGGCGTGCGCTATGCCGACGGCCTCAAATTCACCATCGACGGAACCCCCAACGAGAACGTCAACGACCTGCTCCGCGACCCGCACCAGGATCGCTGCTGGTTCGCGGTGACGAATGCCGCTCTGCACCGCAGCCTCGACGACGGCGACAGCTGGTCGATCGAGTTCCAGCGCGACGGCTTCCGCCCCACTTTCGTCCGGCGCCATCCCTCGGTCCCCGGCTTGATGGTGCTCGGCGCCGCCAAGACGCCCAAGGGTAGTGCGATCTTTGTTTCGCCGGACCTCGGCGAGACGTGGGGCGACCCGGTCGCGCAATTCGCCAGCGAATTGTCCGATGCCGCCTGGGTCGATCGCACCGGCAAGCCGACCCTACTGCTGGCGACCGCCGAGGGCCTGCGCCAATTCACGCCCGGCGGCGACAGCAGCCCGGCCCCGGTGGTCGTCGACAAGGCGGTGGACGCCAAGGGCTATTATTCGGTCGTCAGCAAGGTCTCGCAATCCGGCGTGATCGCGGTTGCGGTGGTCGCGCGCGGCGGTGGCGCGGGCGGCGGCGGAATCTATCTGTCGTCGCTCGGCGGGCTGTCCGACACGTTTCATGTCATCGGCCTCAAGGACAAGGACGTCCGCCACCTTGCGGTCCAGTCGACCGGCGCCCGCGATTTCCTCTGGGCGACGCTATCCGCCGAGGCCGAGGAGCAGGGCGAAGGCGCGTTCCGGATCGAGCTTCGCGCGACCGGGCAGGACGATCCCGGCGGGTTCGTTCCGTTCAACGTCGGCTGGGCCGGCGGCTCGTGCGAAGCGCTGGCGTTCGCGGACTCGGTTGCCTTCGGGGGGTCCAACCGCTCGGGCGTCCTGACGCTCGACGTCAATGAGGCGAAACCGACCTGGCGCCCGGTCAAGCTTGATGCCGGCCTGCCGCTGCGCGGCGACGGCAAGCGGCTGCTCGAATCGGTCGATGCGCTCGCCGCCGTGCCGCGTGCCGGACAGCCGCCGATCGTCCTCAGCGGCGGCCCGCGCGGAGTCCATCGCAGCACGGACAACGGCGTCACTTACGAGTGCGCTTCGGTCGAGACCTTTACCGATCGCGTGCCGCTGCCGCGCGGCTGGCTCTACGCGCCGGGCGAGCACCATCTCGAAATCGTCCGCGAGACGGAAGTCAAAGGCTGATGAAGCAGCAGCGCATCCTTCGCTATTTGCCGGAGAATTATCAGCTGGCGGCGGCCGGCGAACGCGGCGTCATGCACGCGACGCTGGCGGTGATGGAGGGCATGCTCGACCCGGTCGACGAGCTGATCCGCGCGCTCGATACCTACTTCGATCCGTATCGCGCCAAAGACGCCTTCGTCCTGCTCCAGGCGACCTGGCTCGGGCTCGACCGCTATTTCGACTGGTCGGGGGGAAGCCCGGGGGTCGGCGAGGCGCGCTATCCGGCCGGGATCGACCGGCTGCGCATGCTCATCGCCGAATTTCCCATACTCGTCCGCAGCCGCGGCACGCACCAGTCGCTGATTCGCTTCCTCGAGGTCGCCACCGGCCTCTCGGGTTTCACCGTCGAAGACGGCAATCAGACCGATGGCGCCTTCCACATCGTCGTCCACGTTCCCGCCAATGCCGCCCAGCTCGACGATCTCATTTCCCGGATCGTCGCGGGGGAGCGGCCGGCCCATGCAACCTGGGAAATCCAGCCGATCGCGGATGACCCGGGCCCAAAGAAGGAGTGAGCGATGCCGACCTTTGAGATTCCTGACGGCCCGACGACCGTCGAGCTGAAGCGCGCCGCCGATGCGACCGCCGCCGGCTCGATCGTGTTCAACGTCACGAACAAGTCGAGCGACAGCTGCTCGGGAAGGCTGAGCGTGGTGCCGTCGGGCAGCTCGAAGGAGGCCTGGTTCACGATCGACGGCGATCGCGAGCGCACCTTCGCCGCCGGCGAAACCCAGACCGTGACGATCAAAGTCGCCGCGCCCAAGGACGTCGCCGCGGGCGATTATCCGTTCCGCCTGCGAGCGGTCGCGGTGAACGATCCCGACAACGACCACATGGAAGGACCGGTCGCGACCGCCAAGGTCCCGGTCCCGCCGGTCGTTGGACCGAAGAAGTCGCTGTGGTGGCTGTGGCTGATCATCGCCTTGATCGTCCTGATCGCGCTCGGCGTCGGCGGCTATTTCATCGTCAAGAGCATGGGCAGCGACAAGGATGAGACGCCGATCAACAATGTCGCCACGACCACATCTGGCGCGGTACCCGACTTCACCACCGGCAAAACCGTGGAGCAGGCCAAAGCCGAGGCCGCCGGGTTCGACATCGTCGAGGTCGCGGGAGAACCGACCGGCAAGCCGCCGCGCACGATCATTTCCCAAAATCCGAAAGGGGGAACGACCCTACCCCAAGGTTCGCTCGTCAAGGTCACGTTCGACCCGGGGGTCGAAGTTCCCGCCCTACCCGGAAATTCCACCTTCGCGACGGCGCCGAACGCCCTCCGCAATGCCAAGCTCGAGCCCGGCCAGTTCCTGTGTGACCGCGGCCTGAGTGGCCGCGCGCCTGACCGGGTCGGACAGGTGACCGGCTACAGCCCCGCGTCCGGGACCCGCGTCGCCGCCAATTCGACGGTCAACATGATGGCCATCCAGGCCAGCCCATGCCTGCGGATCTTCATCGAGCCGCGGATCTTCATGCAATTGCCGCAGGCGCAGACCCTGTCGATCCAGCAGAAGACCGCGATCATGAGGCTTCAACCGAGGTGAAAGCGCTGATCATCATCCTGGCGTTGGTCGGAGTCAGCTTCCTTGGGTTGATCGTCTACGGGGAAACCCGGAGCGATCAGCCCAAGAAAGCATGCGAGAAGCTGCCGACGTTCAAGTCGGGCGAAGAGCCGTCCGAGGGTGACCTCAAAAATTGGTGCCCCCCAAGCATCGCCTCGGCGACAGAAGGACTGCAAGCGCGCTTTGCACCCGACCTCAATCTCAAGCACACGGAAGAGTTACGCAGTTCCCAAGGGCTGCCGTTCCCGATCGCCAGTTCCGACAAAAAGGTGCGGGCGGCGCATATCGAGTTGACGGACGGTAACGCCGCGATCCTGTCGGACGGCGGCGACGGCAAATTGTGCCTCTGCCGCTTCGGCGTTCCGATCGACGATCGCCTGTTCAACAACCAGTGCCCCGATCGCTGGAAGGACAAGCATCAGCAACGCATGTGCAAGAAGGGCGACGATGCCGGCATTCTGCCCTTCGGCAAGGATGGCGGGCGCATCCAACTGGCGGCCCAGCCGGCCGCCACGGTGATGATCCACTGATGCTGCGGTCAGGCGACCTTGCGCAGGCTCAGGATCGCCTTGATCGAGGCGACGATCGCCCCGATCAGCAGCAGCGCGAGCCAGATCGCCGCGATGATGCAGATCACCAGCGCCATCAGCTGATCGCCGATGCTGACCAGGAAAATCGGCAGCAAAGCGTGGACGAAGCCGATCAGCCAGGTGAGCCCAAGCGACAGCCCGACCAGCACCAGCAGCCCCTTGTTCTGCAAGAAGCGCTGGTGGGCAATGACCAGCAGGATCAGGAAGGCGATCTTGAGCAGCATCGCCAGAGCCAACGTCGTCGTCGCGGCGCCGCGCGCGAAATGGCCCCAGGCGACGAGGTAAGCGATAGTGCCGAACGGTACCGCGACCAGCAGCGCCAGCATCAGCATCAGCAAGGCAAACGCGGCGATGATCAGCGCGATCGTTCCGAGGCAGCCGAAAAACGACACGAACAAAGTCACGCAACCCTGGGCGCGGCCGCTCACAGAACGCGGAGCGACGACCGACAGCAGCATCCAGATCAGGCTGTAGAGCAGAATCCCGTCGATCAGCGCCAGCGCGTTGATCGCATGACCGGGCGTATCCTTGGCATCGAAGAACAGGCCGGTGAAGGCCTGCGCTGCCGCTGCCTCGACCAGCAAGGCGAGCAGCAGGCAGACGCCCGCGGCGATGAAAAACGGAAGGCGGAGCTCCATTCGATCAGGTCAGGCGAAGGCGGACGGCGACGCTGCAGCCGCCGCGACGGCCTCCGCCTTGGAGTCGGGATCGGACGCGACGAAGAAGGCGCGTACGGCCGCATAGACCACAATCACGATCAGCCCGATCCACCACGGAATGATGGTCAGGCCGAGCGCTGCCGGCAACGCGCCGACACCCGGAATCGGCGCCAACAGCACGGCAACTCCGAACGCATTGATCAGCGCCATGGCCAGCCACAAGATCGTCGGCCCGACGTCGACCGACGTCGGATCCGCTTTGCCATCGGGCGCCGAATTATAGGCCCAGTCCTCCATCACCACCCGGCCGTAGGCCTGCCAGTGAATGCGGTGAAAACGGAAGGTGACCGCACGCGCGATCAGCGCCGTGAAATAGCTCAGCAGATAGACCGGCCAGTACAGCGGCCCGAATATTCGCGCCTGCTGCACGTGCACCGCCTCGTGCAGCATCCAGCTGCCGCCCATGACCGTCCCCAGGGTCGAGGCATCGGCGCCCGGCAGCGCCGCGTCCTTGCCCAGGAACAGCACGACGCCGCGCCTTTTGGCTTCGGCGGTAGTGTTGTCGAACGTGCCGCGGATCGCGCACCAGATCATCCACACCAGCCCGACCGTCGTATTGATCGCCGACCAACTGACATCGAGGATGAACGCCCAGATCGTCCGCGGCGCGAAATCATACGCTTCCTTCCAGCCGACGAAAAAGCCGTACAGGCCGAATACCACCGCGCCGGCGATGCCGAGCCCGGCCGCCGCGCCCCACGACATGCCGATCAGCGGGCGAATCAAAAACAGCTCCATGACCAGCTGCAGCACGACGGCGATCCCTGCCAGGATCAACCCCTTCGCGATTGGTGGCATATAGTTTCCCCCTTGATGAGCGTGCCAAATTTCCCGCCACGCCGTGAATCGCGGACCAATATCACGAACAATAGTGGAGGTTAAGCCCGAATAGATATCACGAAACGGTAAGAACGAAGCGTTGAGAACTTAATCTCAACGCGCGATATTGCTTTGCCAACGGGAAGGATAGATCATGCTTATTATGCATGTGCTTGAAAGAAGGAGGGCGATTCTTGCGATCGCGGTGCCGCGATGACGAACCCCGTCTATCGATCGTGGATCATCTACGTCGTCGCCACCGTCCTGTTGCTCGGCGAGATCATCTTCATCGGCTACGGAACCGGCTGGCCGGCGACGGCTGACACCTGCCTCACAGTTCCCGGTGGCGATTGTTATTGCGAGGCGTTCAGCCACGCCGACGTTCTCGCCGGCGCCCGCGGCTTTCGTCAGCCGATCAACACCTGGTCCAACCTCTACGCATTGTTCACCGCCGCGGCGGTCGCCTGGCGGATGATGCTCGACCGCAAGGACGGCAGCCCCTTCAACACCATGCGCTCGACTTCGCCAATCGCCGATGGCGCGGTGTTCGCCGTGCTCTTCCTCGGCCTCGGCAGCATGTGGTTTCACGCCTCGATGTCGAGCGCCGCTTCATGGATGGACGGCTTCTCGATGTACGTCTTCGCCGGCTATCTGGTGTTCTACACCATCGACCGTCTGCTGGTGATGAAGGGCGTGTCGGAAGCGACCCGCAACCTCGTGTTCTGGATCGGCTGGCCGGTCAACGCCGTGCTCTACACCGACATCGGCGCATTGGGGGTTCCCTCGACCGCCCTGATCGGCCTTCTGGTGACCGTCTACATCGGCCTGGAACTGCTCATCGGCTGGTGGGGCAAGGATGACTTCAAGGCCGGCTGGATCGGCTGGAGGGATGTGCGGGCGCGCGTTTACTGGCTGGTCGGTCTCGGCGCGTTTGTCATTGCGATCATTTTCCGCGCGCTCGCCGGCGACGGCGGTCCGCTCTGCTTCAACAACGGGCACAGTTGGTTCCAGCCGCACGGCTTGATCTGGCACACCTTCTCGGGGGCGATGGCGATCCTGCTGTATTTCTACTGGCGGCGCGAAAACGCGACCGACTGACCGCGGCTTAGTGTTCGCCGCCGCTCTTGCGCAGCGTGCTCAACAACGGCTCGAACGCATATTGCAGCGCCGTGCGCTTGCGCACCGGGATGATCGCTTCGACCGGGGCGCCGGCCGGCAGCACGAAATTGGGGCCGCGCACGTCCCTTAGCTTTTGCATCTCGGTCGGACCGACCTTGAGTTCGGCGGTGTAGAAGCTCGCGCCGCTCTTCTGGTCGTTCATCGCGTCGGCCGAGATGCGGGTGATCTTGCCCATCAGGATCGGCATGTTGCGGTCGTGCATCCCGCTGAACCGGAGCTCGGCCTGATCGCCGACCGCGACATCGTCGATGTCATTGGGTGAGAGTTTCGCCGCGACCACCAACTCGGCCTTCTCGGGCACGATATCCATCAGCCGCTGACCGCCGCCAATCACGCCGCCCACTGTGAAGATGCTGAGGCCCACGACCGTGCCGGTTGCCGGCGACCGGATCTGGAGCCGCTCGAGTTGGTCGCGGGCCGCGCGATATTTGGGGGTCAGCGCGTCGAGCGTCGCCGAAACTTCCTTCAGCTCGGTCGTCGCCCGCTCGCGATATGCCCGATCGGCCTCGATCTGGCGTAGCCGGTTGGCGTTGGCGGCAAGGTGCGCCTCGGCGACGCTGGCGCGATATTGGCCGCCCTGCCCGGCGAGATCGGCCTTGGCGCGTTCGAGTGCGCGAATCCGCGACTTCGAGACAAAGCCCTTGTCGGCGACGGTCCGGAGGGCGTCCAATTCCTCGGTGATGAGCCGCTCCTGCTCAACCGACGAGCGCATCTGCGCGCCATAGCCGCCGGCCGTCTGCGCCGATTCCTGGGCCTGCTCGGTCAACACGTTCTGCTGGGCCAGCAGCAGCGAGCGCCGTGCCCGAAACTCGCCTTCCTGGACCTTGAGCGATTGCGCGATCAGGTCAGGGGATGCATTCACCTCGCCAAAGGCCGTCGGCCACACGACTGTCGGCGCACCTTGCTGCTCCGCCTCGAGCCGAGCGCGCTGCAACAGCAGATTGACCATCTGCGATGCCATCGCATTTTCCTGGGCGCGGACTTCGCCGCCATCGAGTTCGATCAACACCTCGCCGGCGCGGACTTTCTGCCCTTCCTTGACCCGGATCGCCGACACGATCCCGCCCTCGCGATGCTGGACCGATTGGCGCTGGCCCGACACCTGCAATTGGCCGTTGGCGAACGCCGCGGCATCGAGCGGCGCGAATGCCGCCCAGCCCAGGAACACAACAAAGAAGCCGAACGCGACGATCGCGCCAATGCGCAACTCCTTGCCCGGATCGTCGCTGGTATGAATCGCGAGCGCGGTCGACGGCGCGGTTTGGAGATATTGTCCGGTCACAGGTTCGCGGCCTTCTTTCCGCCGGTGATCTTGGTTGGATCCGGCGGCGGTTGCTGCATTTTCGCAATGATCTCGTCGCGCGGGCCGAAACCCTGCACGACCCCGTCGCGCAGGACAAGAATCTTGTCGCACACCGCCAGCACCGACATGCGATGGGCGACGATCAGCACCGCCGCGCCCGCGGCCTTGGCCGCAGCGATGGTCTGCAGGAGCTGGGCTTCGCCTTCGGAATCGAGATGCGCATTGGGTTCGTCGAGCAAGAGGATCGGCGGACTGCGATAAAGCGCTCGAGCGAGCGCGATGCGTTGCGCCTGGCCGGCCGAAAGGCCACGGCCGCCCCAACCCAGGGGCGTGTCGTAGCCGCCCGGGAGCCGCAGGATCATGTCGTGCGCGTACGCCCCGCCGGCCGCTTCGATCGCCAGTTCGTCGATTTCATTGCGGCCCTCGGACGTGTCGAACCGCGCGATATTCTCCTTGATCGTCCCGGCGAACAGCGAAACGTCCTGGGGCAAATAACCGATATATTTGCCAAGGCGGTCCGGGTCCCAATCGGTGGTTCGGGCGCCGTCGATCCGCACCGTACCGGCGTCGGCCATCAACGCCCCGGCGATCACCCGCAGCAGCGTCGACTTGCCCGCCCCGCTCGGCCCAACGATGGTCACCACTTCGCCCGGTTCGACGGCGAAGCTGACGTTGACCAAAATGCGGGTTTCGATGGTCCGGCCGACGATGACCTGCTCGACCTCGACGCGGCCGGCGGGCGGCGGCAGCTGGGTCAGCGCCATCGAGGCGGGGTTGCGGCGCAGCAAATCGTCGACCTTCTGGTACGCCGCGCGCGCCCGGACCAACGTCGGCCACGCCGCCAACACCTGGTCGATCGGCTGCAGTGCACGGCCGGCGAGGAAAGACGCGGCGAACACGCTGCCGATCGAAATCGAGCCGCGGATCGCAAGAAATGCGCCAAGCCCCAAGGCCAGCGACTGCAGCGTCAGGCGCAGAAACTTGCTGCCGGCGACCAGCCCGCCGGCGGTCAGGCTGGCCTGGGTCTGGAGCGACAGCATCGTGCGCCGCTCCTGGATATGACGGCCAACCATCTCGCCGCGCATGCCGAGCGCGCGCACATTCTCGGCATTGGCGAGGACTTGTTCCTGGCTGGCATAAGCGTGGGCGGCGGCGTCGTTGGCCGAGCGCAGCCGCGACGACGTGCCGCGTTCGTTGGCCCAGGCGATCGTCCCGAGGATCAGACTTCCAGCCAGCACCAGCAAGCCCAGCGCGGGATGAATGATGAAGCAGACAAGGACGTAGATCGGCGCCCATGGCGCATCGCACAGAGCGAGCAGCACCGGCCCGGTAATCGCCTGCCGTAGCGCGTCGAAGTCACGCATCGCCTGGCGTGCAATCGCGTCAATCGTCCCGTCGGGCCGGGCGAGCGTGGTGTCGAGCAGCACCGCGGCGACTTCACGGTCAAGCCGGATGCTGGCCCGAACCAGCAGGCGCGAACGGACCCAGTCGAGCAGCGCCAGGGTAATCAGGCCGAGCAGCAGGACCATCGTCAGCATCAGCAGCGTGCCCCCGCCGCGGGTCGGCACCACGCGGTCGTAGACCTGGAGCATGTAGAGCATCGGGACGAGGAACAGCAGGTTGAGAAGCGCGCTGAAAATGCCGACGGCGATGAAGTGCGTACGGCACTTTTCGAGCGCGGCCCTCAGGTTCGACACTGGATAGGAATCGCCCACTTCGGCCCCACCGCTCCCAAATGGAACGCCTTACAGCCAATAATTCCGGCGCTCCGTCAACGATTTTCGGCGGTTACGCACGCCGGGACCGTCCTCAATCGGGAAACGAACTGGTGACCCCTACGGGACTCGAACCCGTGTTTTCGCCGTGAGAGGGCGACGTCCTGGACCGCTAGACGAAGGGGCCGTGGCTGTCAGCGAGGGCGCCATATGTGAGCGGATCGGGCGCTCGTCAATCCAGCTTCAGCCGGACGAAAGTCATGGTCCCAGTCGGATTATGCCCACCGTAGAGCGGCGCCAGAGCGTCTGGCACGAAATTGACCGCGAACAGCCCGCCAAGCCCGAGCGAGAAATGCTCGGCGATCTTGAAGTCGCGCACCGCGCCGAGTGAAACTTTACCAACCCGATAGGCGGGGCCATCGTCGGCATCGGTAAGTTCGCGGTTTTCGGTCATTTCACCGCGTCCAAACACGGTCAAGCCAGCATGTTTGATCGACGCTTCGCCGACGTAGGCGTCGTCATCATGGCCGTGGACGGACTTGCGGCCCCAGGCGAGCGTCCCCGCCAGCTTCCAACCGGGCGACACCTCGCGGGCGTAGAGCGCGCTCGCCGACCAGCGCTTCTGGTCGACCCCGGGCTCGAGTTGCTCGGGATCGGTGAAATGACCCCAGCTACCCTGGAGCGACAGCTCGCGCGTCGGGTTCCACGACACCCGGATCGCGGTCGAATCGAGCGGTCCCGTTTTTATGTTCCAGCGGTGCTGGTCGGGCTCGCGGCTGTTGAACCGGCTGATTTCGAATTTCACCCGGTCGAGCACCAGGCCGGCGGTCACGACGCCAAAGCTGATGTGAGTCGAATCGAGCCAATGGTGGCTGATCGGCGCTTCGGGCGAGTCGAGGATGGCTTCGCGGTGCATGAAGGCGGGCGGCCCGAACGCCGGCTCCCCCGGAAGCCCCGCGTAGAGGAACAGGCTGCTCTTCTCGCCGACGTTTTGCGAGACTGAGGCCGACAACTCCATAAACAGATCGTGCGGATGCTGGCGATCGATCAGCCGGTCCACGCCATTGGCCGTTTCGCCGCTGGCAAGCAGCAGCGGATAACCGCTTTTGCCCATCAACGGGTCGGGGCTGAGCATCGCCTTGAACTGCAGCGTGCCGTCGCCAAGTGGCCGCCGCGCCATGCCCATCAGCATTCCGCTGGCGAACGCCTTGTCGTCGCCGCGCCGGCCGGACTGATGATCGTAGACGAAGTTCACGACGCCGTGCGCCATCAGCGTCCAGTCACCGCTCATGATGTGCAGGCCGGCGTGCTCCGAAGTGTTCGGCTGCCACGCCGTGCCCGAGCTCTCGCGCTCCATGGGATATGCGCCCAGTACGCCCATCATCGCCATTTCATGCCCGGCATGTTTGCCCATCGGCATAGCCATCTGGCCCATTTGCGAATGGTCCATCGGGATTTCGCTGCTCGGCACGGGCTGCGGCGATTCAGGCATGGCGCCATGCTGCGAATGATCCATGGGCATGGCCATGCCTTCCATCGGCACGTCCCCGCCTGGCGCCGGGTTGTGCGCAGCGTGATCAGGTTCGGTCTTCTGGGGCACCATTGGCTTGGCGTCCGCCTTCCGTTTCGGAGCTGGCTTCTTGGCTGCACCGTTCTTTTTGATCGCCGGTTTCTTCGCCGTCGGTTTCTTTTCCGGCATCGGCATGGTCATTCCCGGCATGTGCATGGGCTGCGCCGCAACGGGCGCCGACACGGCGCCAAGCGCCAGCGCGCTCGCCGCCAAGAGCAATTGGATTTTCACGTCATTTATCTCCGGTGGAAGGAGGCGACGCGGAACCGCGCCGCCTCCCCACTCAGTTAGTGGGCGCTATGGCCGGCGTGTTCGCCGCTGGAGCTGTCGCCATGGTCGGCGCAGCAATCCTTGGCGTCCGCTTTGGCCATATGGTCGCAGCAACAATCGCCTTTGGCGTGATGCTGCATCTGGCCGTGCTGAGCGTCCGGCGCCGATGGCGCAGGAGCGGCGGCGACGAGCGCCGCAGCAATCAAAATAATCATGGTATTTCTCCTGAGTTTCGAATGAAAAATCGAGTCTCAGGCGTGCTTGGGAGGAGGTGTGGCGATATCCGGATGAAGGTCGGAAAGGTGCCGCGCAAGCGCCGGGCGCACCGGCTCGCGGGCAATCGGAAGCGGCGGCGCTGTGCAGCGATCAAGCGCTGGCAGCGCGGCCGAACAGGCCATCGTGCACTCGGCGAACGCGGCCTTTAACCGGTGATTGGAACCTTGCTCGGGACAGTGCGGCATTGGCATCGACGCCATGTTGTGGTGGGTGGCACTCGCCGCCGCGGGCGCCATGCCCAACGGCAGCAACAACACCGCGAACAGCGCCAGCAATTTCACCAGCGACCGCATCAGCTCTCGCGTTCGCGATCGCTCAAGAACCGCATCAGTTCGGCCAGGGTCGATTCCATCTGGTCCTGCATTTGTCCCACGAGTTCGTTCTCGCGCATCCCGACATGGTCGAGCGGCTTCGAATAGCTGTCGGAAAACGCCTGGAGATCCTCACGGTCGAACACCCCCTTGGCGACCATCTTGGCGAGGATCACGAGCAGCCCATTCGTATTGGCGATGGTCCCGGCGACCAGCGCCTCGTCGACCATCGACAGGCTCTTGTCGGTCTCGGCCTCGACTTCGGTGTCGGCTTCGTCTTCGAAAGGACTCATGTTCCGCCATTTTGGTCGGGTGAGCAGAATTGAGCAAGCCTCGACCAGGCGGATAATTTGTCGCCGAGGGCGGCGGTGTTCGCCGCGCTCGACGACGGCAGGTCGAGCAGGATCAGTCGCCCTGGCGGCTCGCCAATCAACTGCCGGCCGATCGTTGCGGCTGTCGTCCCGTTGAAAGCGATCGCCTGGAGCTCGGGGAAATCGCGCAGCAAGCGCTCGATTCGATTGTGTTCAGCCAGCCGGATCGCCTGGTCGAGGCTGCCCGGGCGGCGGGCCGAGGCGATCACGTCCCACAGGCCAATCCGCCGCTCCGCCAGCCGTTCCAGCCGCTCGTCGTAGGGCAGCGCCTGCAACTCTTCACCGATCGCCCCACCCAACAACCGCCAGAATTGATTGGTCGGATGGGCATAGTATCGCTGCGCCGCCAGCGACGCGTCGCCGGGCAAGCTGCCGAGGATGAACAGCCGCGCATCGGGTCGGGCGATTGGCGGCAGGCCGGATTTGACGCTCACCAAATAACCCCTACACGCCTCGCCGGTGAACCCTGAAGACCTCCGGATCGCCCTCTTTTCGGGCAATTACAATTACGTCCGCGACGGCGCCAACCAGGCGCTCAACCGGCTCGTCGGCTATTTGCTGCGCCAGGGGGTCAAGGTCCGCATCTATTCACCGACCACCGACACGCCGGCGTTCCCGCCGACGGGCGATCTGGTCAGCGTGCCATCGATCCCCATCCCCGGCCGCGGCGAATATCAATTGGGGATCGCGCTGGGTCCCCGTCTGCGCCGCGACCTCGCCGAATTCGCGCCCAACATCGTCCATATCTCCAGCCCGGATATCGTCGGCCATCGGGCGGTAACCTGGGCCCGGCGCCATAGAATTGCCGCGGTGGCATCGGTGCACACGCGCTTCGACACCTACCTCGCTTATTACCGTCTGCAATGGCTTGAGCCTTTGACCCGAATCCTGATGCGGCGCCTGTATCGCCGCTGTGAAGCGATCATGGCCCCGGCGGAGTCCACCGCGGCCGTGCTCCGCGCGCAACGCATGAACCGCGAGATCGCGATCTGGGCCCGCGGCATCGACCGCGAACAGTTCAATCCCGCACGGCGCGACCTGGCCTGGCGCCGCAGCCTCGGCATTGCCGACGACGAATTGGTCGTCTCGTTCCTCGGCCGCCTGGTGATGGAAAAAGGGCTCGACGTGTTCGCGGACGCCATCCACGAATTCGCCAAAGGCACAGCCAAACACCGCGTGCTGGTGATTGGCGAGGGACCGGCGCGGCCATGGTTCGAGCAACAATTGCCCGACGCGATCTTCGTCGGTCACCAGGAAGGCACCGACCTGGCCCGCGCCCTCGCCAGCACCGACGTCTTTCTCAACCCGTCGATCACCGAAGCGTTCGGCAACGTGACGCTCGAAGCCATGGCCTGCGCTTTGCCGGTGATCGCCGCCCAGGCCACCGGCGCGACCAACCTCGTGCGCGACGGTGTCACCGGGACTCTGGTCGACCCGAACGACGTCGAGGAATTCGCCGCCGCGCTCGCGACCTATGCGGGCGATCCCGAGCTCCGCCGCCGCCATGGCGCCGAAGGCCTGAAATTTGCCGAGACGATGGACTGGGACCGGATCAACTCCGAAGTCCTCCACGTCTACCAGCGGGCGCTCGCCAAGCGCGAGCGCCTCACCCGCATGTCGAGCCGCTGATTACTTCACCCGTTCGATCCGCTGCGCCGCCTCGTCGAGGATCGCCGCGATCTCGTGCAGCAATTCGTCGTCGAGTCCGTCGCGGTCGATCCGATGGCGCAGCGCGGTCATCAGATTCTTGACCGCCCGGCCGATCGCCGGCCCGGCGCCGCTGCCTTCGCGGGGTGCAAGGTCCGCCAGCCGTTCGAACAGCGCCTCGACCTCAGCGGCATTTTCCTCGAGATGCTTGCGGCCCTCGTCGGTCACCTGGAACGGCTTGCGCGGCCCCTTTTCCTTGGCCTCCTCGATCAGGCCCATGTCCTGGAGCAGGGTCAGGGTTGGATAGATGACGCCGGGACTCGGTGCATATTCGCCGCCGGTCAGTTCCTCGATCGCGCGGATCAGATCGTAGCCGTGGCGCGGCTCGTCGGCAATCAGCTTGAGCAATACCAGCCGCAGCTCACCCGACTCGAACATCCGCCGGCTCCGCCGCCCGCGCCGGCCCGAGCCGTCGGGGCCATCGCCGAAATCGAAATGAAACGGTCCCCAACTGCGTCCGCCGCGCATTGCCAGCAGCGCTTCGGGCAAATCGAATTCGAACCGCCCGCGCGGTCCGCAGCCGTGGTGATGTCTATGTCTCATGAAAGTCTCCTTATGATGTGTCTAAGATATATCTTAGTTGCATCTTAAGCAAGGCCGAACGTGCAATTTTCCTCGCGCCGCTTATGATCTCGCACATGGCGGACCTGTTCGGCGATCAAGCGATGGCGGCGACCGCGCCCGAAGCGTCGGCGGCCAATGCGCCGCTCGCCGACCGGCTGCGCCCGGCGTCGCTCGGCGACATCGTCGGGCAGGAACATCTGACCGGTCCCGACGGCGCAATCGGACGGATGGTCGCCGCCGGCCGGCTCGCCTCGATGATCCTGTGGGGTCCGCCGGGCACCGGCAAAACCAGCATCGCGCGCCTGCTCGCCGACGCGGTCGGCTTGCGCTTCGTCGCCATTTCCGCGGTGTTCTCGGGGGTCGCCGACCTCAAGAAGATCTTCGCCGAAGCCCGGCAGATGGCCAAGGCCGGGCAGCAGACCTTGCTGTTCGTCGACGAAGTCCATCGCTTCAATCGCTCGCAACAAGACGGCTTCCTGCCCTATGTCGAGGACGGCACGGTGACCCTGGTCGGCGCGACGACCGAGAATCCAAGCTTCGAACTCAACGCGGCGTTGCTGTCGCGCTGCCAGGTGCTGATCCTGCGACGGCTCGACCATGATGCGCTCGACGAACTGGTCCGCCGCGCCGAGGCGCTCGAAAACCGGCCGCTTCCGGTGACCGCGGAGGCCCGCGAGGCGCTGATCGCCAGCGCCGACGGCGACGGCCGCTTCCTCCTCAACCAGGCCGAGACCCTATTCTCGATCGAGCTTGCCGCACCGCTCGGTCCCGCCGAACTATCCGAGCTGCTGCACCGCCGCGTGCCCGTCTACGACAAGGACCGCGAGGGCCATTACAACCTCATCTCGGCGCTCCACAAAAGCCTGCGCGGGTCGGACCCGCAGGCCGCGCTTTATTATCTCGCGCGGATGCTCGTCGCCGGCGAGGAACCGCTGTACGTGATCCGCCGCCTGGTCCGCTTCGCTTCCGAGGACGTCGGCCTCGCCGACCCACAGGCGCTGATCCAGTGCCTCGCCGCCAAGGACGCCTATGATTTCCTCGGGAGCCCCGAAGGCGAATTAGCGATCGTCCAGGCCTGCCTCTACCTCGCCACCGCACCCAAATCGAACGCCGCTTACATCGCCCAAAAAAGGGCCTGGGGCAGCGCGAAAGACACCGGCTCGCTAACGCCGCCGCCCCACATCCTCAACGCCCCGACTAAGCTGATGAAGCAGATCGGCTACGGCAAGGGTTACGCCTACGACCATGACGCCGAAGAGGCCTTTTCCGGCCAGGACTATTGGCCCGAGGAGATGGACGCGCAGACCTTTTACGAGCCGGCAGACCGCGGCTTCGAGGCCCGGGTCAAGGAGCGGCTGGACTATTGGGCCGCGCGCCGCAAAGAGCTGCAACAAAGCCCCGCCGGCGACAGTTAGGGGCGCAACCGAGACGGGAGCAGGCCGAGATGTATCGATCCGATCAGGGTGCCTATTGGCAGACTCAGCTGATGTTCTGGGGACCCAAGGTCCTGATCGCGCTGTTGATCATCATCGCGACCTGGATTGTCGCGCGCGCGGTCAAATGGGCGTTGCAGAGGGCCATCGACAAGAGCCCGGCCCTGCGCAAGCACGTCACCGGCACGCCTGAGGAAACCGTCGGTCACCAGCTCGGCGTCATCGCCAAGCTGGTCATCTGGCTGCTCGGCATCATGGCCGCGCTCAGCTACCTCGGCGTCGCGCAGATCCTCGATCCGATCAATCGCCTGCTGATCGAGATATTCGGTTTCCTGCCGCGGTTGCTCGGCGCCGGGGTGCTGTTCTTCGTCGGGCTGATTGTCGCGCGGATTGTTCGGCGCCTGGTCGAAACGACGCTGATCGCGGTCAATGTCGACGGGCTGATGGCGCGGATCGGGATCGGCGACACGGGCGGAACGGTGGCGACGCCGCCCGAAGCGGTTCCGCCCGGCGCCGCGCCCGGCGCGACCCGCGCCAGTCTCGCCAAGGCTGCTGGCGTGCTGGTTTACGCGCTGATCATCATTCCGATCGCCATTTCCGCAGTCGGCATTCTCCAGATTGATGCGATCTCCGGCCCGGCCACGGCGATGCTCAACGAAATTCTCGCGGCTATCCCGCACGTGCTTTATGCCGCTTTGTGGATTGGCATCGCGTTCATCGCCGCGCGCTTCCTCAAGACGTTTATCGAGGCGATCTTGCCGCCGACCGGTTTCGACCAGGCGATCCTCTCAACCGGGGTTCTGCCTGCCACCGCGCGCCCGTCGCGGATCGTCGCCAATATCGCGATGATTACGATCATCCTCGCGGCATCGATCGAAGCGGCGAAGCAGCTCGGCGGCGACGACGTCGCCGCCTTCCTCAAGCAGGTTACGATCACCGGCTCGCAGGTCATCTTCGGTTCGTTGATCGTGATCGCGGGCGTGTTCATTGCCCGCATCATTTCCAACCTGACGACCAGTTCGAGCGGCGACGGGCGCTATGCCGACAAGCTGATCCACTACGGGATCATCGCTCTGTTCAGCTTCATGGGCCTGAGCTTCATGGGCCTTGCGCCGGAAATCGTGACCCTCGCCTTCGGTCTGATTCTCGGCGCGGTCGCGGTCGCCTCAGCGTTGGCCTTCGGGCTCGGCGGGCGCGATGCCGCGGCGCGCATCGTCGAACGCTGGGCCGACGGTGCCGCGCCGCCCGCGCCGCCGCCCCCACCGCGCCGCATTCGCGGCATTTCCGAGCCCGACGACAGCCAGCCGCCTTTGGTCTGAGCGATGACCTTCGACGAGGCGATGGCCTACGCCTTGACGCTGCCGGACACCGAGCGTGGCACCAGCTACGGCAAGCCGGCCGCCAAGATCGTCTCCAACGGCCGCGCCTTCCTCTTCCCGAGCCACGAGCCGGACACCTCGTTCGGCATCGCCATCGACCGCGACACGATTGAAATCCTCAAGGCGACCGACCCCGACACCTTCTGGCAGACGCCGCATTACGAAGGCTGGGAAGGCGTCCTCATCCGCTACGACAACCGTGATGAAGCGCGCGTCCGCGACGTGATCGAACGCAGCCGCGACTGGGTCGCCGCCAAGCCCCCGGTCAAACCGCGTCGTCCCAAGCCGTCATTGCGAGCGTAGCGAAGCAATCCAGTGCCGCATCTGGATTGCCGCATCGCCTTCGGCTCCTCGCAATGACGGGCAGGTTTGAATCCTTCATCGCGATCGACTGGTCGGGCGCCAAGGGCCGCCGGCACAAGGGCATCGCCATCGCCGAAGCGCGCGGCGACAGCGCGCCGCGTCTGATCCGCCCCAACTACGTCTGGTCGCGTACGGAAGTGCTCGCCTGGCTGCTCAAGCGCGCCGCGCAAGAACCGACCCTGTTCGGGTTCGACATCAGCTTCGCCCCGCCGATTATCGAGCGCGGCGAATATCTGCCGGGCGAGCCGCACGTGCCCAAGAGCGCCCGCGAATTATGGGCCTATGTCGACGCCAAATCCGGCGATGAGGACCTCGGCGCCGCGAGCTTCCTCGAAACCGCGCACCGCCGGCATTTCTATTTCGGCGTCGCGGACGGCGCGAAGGCCGACTTCGTCCGCTTCCGCGTATGCGACGCGCACCTCGCGACGCAGGGCGGCCGCAAGACCGCCAGCGCCTATGACGCGATCGGCGCGGCGCAAGTCGCCAAGGCGAGCTTCTCGGGCATGCGCTTGCTCCACCGCCTCGATGGCAAGGTCGCGATCTGGCCGATGGACCCCCTGCCGGCAGGGGGCAGCGTCGTACTCGAGATCCACACCCGCATCTTCCTCCGCCGCGCGGGCATGAGCGGCACCAAGCTCCGCACCCGCGCCGCGCTGAACCTCGCGCTCAAAGGCTTGGGCTCACCACCGGCACGCCTGCGCTTCGAGCCCAGCGACCACCAGACCGACGCTTTGGTCACCGCCGCAGGGATGCGCGCGCTGGTGCAAGACCGACCCGCCGCCTTCGCACCCCAAGGCCTCACCCCGGAAATCGCGCGCAGCGAAGGCTGGACGTTCGGCGTGCTATAAAGCAGAGGCACAGACGGGCCGGATTAGCTCAGTTGGTAGAGCAGCGGTTTTGTAAACCGAAGGTCGCGGGTTCGACTCCTGCATCCGGCACCACACGTTCCTTACGCCTGCCACGTCAGCGAGAAGGATTCGGGGACGCCGCCGCGATATTCGATCGGGCTCGCCGCGGCGAGCTCGGGCAGGCGCACGATCTGGCGCACCATTTCGCCGATCATCGGCTTGGCAAGCGCGCGGCCGAGGCATTCGTGCATGCCGTAACCGAAAGTGAAGTTGTCGCCCTGCGACCGGCCCGCGTCGAACGCCGTCGGATCGGCGAAGCTCGCCGGATCGAACATCGCGCTATGGGTGACCGCGAGCACGGTCGTGCCCGCATTGACGGTATGCGCGAACAGCGTGCCCCCGGCGAGTTCGGTTGGGCGGTGGCACGTGCGAAAGAAATAGGGAAAGGCCGGGCGGAAGCGCAGCGCTTCCAGCGCGAAGCCATCCAGTTCTTCGGGCTTGCCGCCGGTCGCCGCGGCCCGGGCGGCCGCCAGGTCAGACGGCCGACCGAGCAGTTCCGCGACTGCGTTATTGGCTGTGTGCGAGGTCGTCTCGACCGCGCCGATCAGCAACCCGCCGGCGTTGAACAGCACCTTCTTGAGCGGGAATTTGACCCCGTCGCTGAAGCTCAGCCGGAGCAACCGCGACACCGAATCATGTCCGCCGAAGCCGAGCTTCAGCTTGGCTGCCCGCGCCAGCACCAGGCGACCGACGTTGAGCGCGAGGCAAATATTCGATCGCTCGCGCATCTTCACGATATGCGCTGGATCGGGCACTGCGACCGCGTCGAACGGCTGGTTGTGGAACGCGTCCTGCTGGTTCCAGTACGACCATTCGATCAGCTTCTGCGGGCTGCCCGAGCCGAGCCCGAAGAACTTCTGGACGACCGCGACCGGCACCGCCCGCGTCACCGTCTTTGGCAAATCGATCGCCCCCTTCGCCCTGGTCAGGATGCTCGCCGTGGTCTCGCCGACGAACGCGCGAATGTCGGGGATCTGCTCGAAATCGAGGATCGCCTTCATGATCGACTTGTCGCGCCAATGGTCGGCGGTGTCGTCCTGGGCCATGAAATAATCGCCCTGCTTGGGACGGTAGAGATCGACGCCGAAATCGTCGTGGCGGCGCAGCACCAAGGCGCAATCGGCGTAACGGAACGCCATGGTCAGTTCGGGCAGTTCGAGGATCGGCCGCTCAGCGCGCATTTCGGCGTGAAACGCCTGCGCTTCCTCGAGCATGAAGCGGCGCGCCAGCGGCCATTTGTCGGGCGGCGCCGCGGCGTCGATGCGGGCGGCGTAGGAGCTCATCGCGACCATCCTCCCCTAAAGGCTCTTGAGATATTCGAGCAGCGCGAGGCGCTCGGGTTCCGTCAAAGCCCCAACGCCATAATCGTGGCCGGCGTTGGAATTGCGCGAGATCGGGATGCCCTGGGCGTCGCGCGCCTGGAACCTGAACACATTGCCTGGGGCGCCCGCGTCCGCCCGGTAGCCGACGTGCACCGGATCGTAGACCCGCGTCCCCACGAAAAATTGGCTCGGGCGTTGCGCCGGCGGCTTGAGCAGATCGTACAGCGTCGGCACCGACCCGTTGTGGAGGTACGGCGCGGTCGCCCAGATGCCGTCGAGCGGCCGGGCCTTGTAGACCATCAGCTTGCCGTCGGCCGGCAGCGTGCTGTTTAGGGTGTAGCAGGTGTTCAGCCGGTCTTCGCCGACCGTGAGCCCGGTGATCGCGGGCGGCGGCGCCGGCGGCGGGCTGACGATGATTTTGCCGATCTGCTGGATGATCGCGCCCTTCTGCGCCAGCATCGATCCGATCACGGTCGCCGCCAGCATGTCGGCCAACGGTCCCTCGACATCGAAGCGGTCGCCCGAGACGTAATTCTTGCGCGTTCCCTTCAGCTTGACCGTTGGAGACCGGTAACTGAGCGCATTGCACGCCATCCACGGGTCGGTGCTGTTGGGATTGGTCGGCGACAGCGGGACCATCTTCACTTTGTACTGGGCGGTGCCGGGTTGCCGTTCATGACAGCCTTTGCAGTGCTGATCGAACAATCCTGAGCCGGCGGTCACGAGGTTGGCGTCGAGCGTGCCCGGCCAGCGCGGTGCGCGCAGCAGGCGCAACTGCGTTTCGAGATCGTCGAGGTTGCGGACATTGACGCTCGATGGATAGCCGCTGAGCGACGGGATCAGCCCGCCGCCGCTGGGCTTGATGGTGACATCGCCGAACACGCCGAGGACTTCGCCGGTATTCCGGCCGAGCGCCCCGTAGTCGAGATATTTGCCGCCGCCGAGGGGCAGCCGGTTCTGTTTGACGATGCCGTTCCACTGCAGCTTGTCGTGGCGGTAAACGTCCCACAAAAACGGATAGCTGACCGGCGCGTCGGCGGGATTGGGAATCGGCTGCTGCGTCCCCGCGAACAGCGCGATCTTGTTGAAGATGTGCCCGAACGCGTCGACCCGGCCGTGGCCATAGCGCAGCGAAGTCTGATTATAAGCTTCGACCCGCGCTTCCCACGCAACGAGTTTTTGCAATTCGCCGCGGAGCAGGGCGCGGTTGCCGGCATTGTCGTTCGTGCCGAGCGCCTTGGACGCGAACCGTCCGAACTTGGCTGGGTCGTTCAACGTCGTGGCCAGCGCTCCGTCGAGCGCCTCGATGAACGACTGGAAGTCGAACAGCGACGGGCCGCCATCGACCCGGATCCGGTTGCCGCCAAACTCGAGCTGCCCCGTGTGGCAAGCCGAGCAGGTCAGCCCGACCCATTTCGCGTCGCTGCCCTGGTTTTTGATCCACCGCAGTTTCGAGAAAGTGAGGTTGGTGTCGTCACTATTGTTGGCGGCAAACCCGACCGGCAGATCGTCGACGCCCCCCGGATCGTACAGCAGGCCAAAGGATTCGATATAGGCCGGGGTCAGGAAGGGCTGCACGTTGCTCGGCTGCTCAAGGGCGCGGAACCAGCTCAACGGCATCAGCCGCGAGCCTTGGGTCGTATAATACCAGCTGCGCTGCTGCGCTGGGGTCCAGCCCTGGGCCATGATCGCTCCCGGGGTGCTTGGCTGGGCAATCGCCAGCGCGGTGCAGGCCGTGGTCAGCGAAACCAGAAAGATTGGTCGATACATGCCGCCCCCTTTCCGCTGGTCAATCCAGCATGGCCCGAGGATCGCGATCCGCGGGTCAGTTCATCGGCAGGTTCGGCACGCCTAGACCGCGATCATAAACCTGAATCAGTCCGCGGCAAAACGGTAATTGGACCGCTTGGGGCGAGCCGTCAGACCTCGACCTCAATCCACATTGGCGCGTGGTCGCTGGTCTTGTCCCAGCCCCGCGGGGTGCGGTCGACGCCCGCCGCAGTTAGCCCCTTCGCCAGCGTGGGGCTGAGTAGCGCATGGTCGATGCGGATGCCGGCATCGCGCTCGAACGAATTCCGCCAATAGGGCCAGAACGTATAAATCCGCTCGTCCGGGCGGAGCGTGCGGATCGCGTCGGTCCAGCCCTGCCCGACCAGCTCGCGAAACTTCTCTCGCCCCTGCGGCGAGTAGAGCGCATCCTTCACCCACCGCTCTTCCTTGTAGACGTCAAGCGGGGTCGGGATGACGTTATAATCGCCGATCAGCAGTGCTGGCAGCTTGCTGTCGAGCAAGTGCTGGGCGTGGACCTGAAGCTGGTCGAGCCATTTGAGCTTGTAGTCGAATTTCGGCCCCGGCCACGGATTGCCGTTGGGCGCGTACATTGCGCCAATCAGCACCCCACACACCGCCGCTTCGAGGTAGCGGCTCTGGCCGCGGTCCGGGTCGTCGGGAAGCCCGCGCCCGGTCTCAACCGGGTCGCCGACCCGGCTGAGGATCGCGACCCCGTTCCAACTCTTCTGCCCCTGCCAGATCGCCGCATAGCCAAGCGCCGCGATCGCCTCGGCCGGGAAGGCGTCGTCGGTGCACTTCAATTCCTGCAGCGCGACGATGTCGGGCGCGAACTCCTCCAGCCAGCTGGTGAGAATCGGCAGCCGCCCGTTGATCCCGTTGATGTTGTAACTGGCGATGCGAAGCCGCCGTTTCTTGCTCATACCGTGAGTTCCACAGGCTTATCCACAGTTGCGCTCACAAGTTTCTCGCGTCGATTCGTTTTTGCCGCTGGAACAAATGCCGGCTTCAGCTATTGATGCTGCGTGCCTTGGATCCTTCGGGAGACAAAGCATGGTGCCCCGGCAGGGTCAAACCTGCCGGGGTTACTCGTATCTGGACCATGCGCATGGCGTCATTCGACCAACGCCCCGGGCCGCGCCCCTTCCAGCACCAGACCTTTCGACCGATCCGGCAGCGGATATTTGTTGCCGTTGGCGCAGTTGAACAGCAGCACGCGTTCGTCCTGGCCGACCAGTCCGGCCGCCAGCGCCTCGCGCCATGCCGCGAGCACCGCGCCGCCTTCCGGACAAAACAGGAAGCCGTCGTCGCGCGCCACGTCTTCGACCGCCTGCAGGATCGCCTCTTCCGCCACCGCGATCGCCGCGCCGCCGCTGTCGCGCACGGCCCGCAGGATGAGGAAATCGCCGACAGCCTTGGGCACGCGGATGCCGGTCGCCACCGTCGCCGCATGCTCCCACCGCTCGGCGAATTCGTCGCCGCGCTCGAACGCGCGGACGATCGGCGCGCAGCCCTCGGCCTGGACTGCAAACATCCGCGGCCGCTTCGACCCGATCAGCCCGACCGCCTCCAGTTCGTCGAACGCCTTCCACATGCCGATCAGCCCGGTGCCGCCGCCGGTCGGATAGAAAATCGCGTCCGGCAATTCCCAGGCGAGTTGCTCGGCGAGCTCGAACCCCATGACCTTCTTGCCTTCGAGCCGATAGGGCTCCTTGAGCGTCGAGCATTCGAACCACAGCCCCTCGGCCGCGCCCTTCCCGATCAGCGCGCCGCATTCGTCGATCTGCCCATCCGCGACATAGACCCGCGCGCCATAGGCCGCGGTTTCGGTCACATTGATCGCCGGCGTCTCGGCCGGGCAGATGACAATCGTCTCGATCCCCGCCCGCGCGCCGTAAGCGGCGAGCGCGGCGCCGGCATTGCCGTTGGTCGGCATGGCAATCCGCTCGATGCCGAACTGCTTGGCCATGGTCACCGCCATCGCCAGCCCCCGCGCCTTGAACGATCCCGTCGGCAGCCGCCCTTCGTCCTTGACCAGCAGATTCGGCCCTCCGGTCTTCGCCAGCGCGACGATCGGCGTTTCCGGTTCGCCGAGGCTGACGGGGTCGATGCTGTGGGGCAGCAACTCGTGCCACTTCCACAGGCCCGGCTGGCGCGCCGCAATACTGTCGCGCGTCAGCGTTCGTTTCGCCGCATCGAGATCGTAGCGCACCAGCAACGGCTTCCTCGCGCGCGACAAATTGTGCACCTGCCCGGCGTCGTAGCGTTCGGCGGTCAGCGAACATTCGAGATGCGTCACGTTGGTCATCAGCAGTGCGTGTCCTCGAGATGCGTCCGCTCGATCTGCAGCGTGCAATGTTCAATATGGAAGCGGTCGTGGAGCATGGTCCGCGCGGCCAGCAGCAACGCGTCGGTCGACCCTTCGCCCGGCACCACAAGATGCGCGGTCAATGCGGTCTCGGTTGTGCTCAGCGGCCAGACGTGAAGGTCATGAACCGTCTCCACACCGTCGAGCGCGGCGAGCTCCGCCTGGACCTCGTCGACGTCGATCCCGCTCGGCACGCCCATCAGCGACATCCCGACCGATTCCTTCATCAGCCCGAAGCTGCCCCACAGAATCACCGCCGCGACCGCGAGGCTCATCACCGGGTCAACCCACAATTGCCCGGTCTTGAGGATGATCAAGCCGGCGAACACCACCGCCGCCGACACCGCGGCATCCGCGGTCATGTGCTGGAATGCGGCGCGGACGTTGATGTCGCGCGAGCGTCCGCGCGCGAACAGCAAGGCGGTCAGCACGTTCACACCGATCGCCACCGCGGCGACCCAGATCATGGTCTGCGCCTCGGACGGCTCCGGGCTGACCAGCCGCCGGGCGGCCTCGGCGACGATCGCCCCGACCGCGACCAGCAGGAACAGCGAATTGATCAGCGCGGCGAGGATCGAGGCTTTCTTCAAGCCGTAGGTGAAGCGCGGCGACGGCGAGCGCCGCGCCATGACCGTCCCCGCGAGGCCGACGCACAGGCCCAGCACGTCGGACAGATTGTGGCCCGCGTCGGCGATCAGCGCCATCGAATTGGCGAAGAAGCCGAAGCCCGCCTCAAGCAGGACGATGGCGATGTTGAGCGCGATCCCCAGCACGAACGCGCGGCTGTGGTCGTCGTGATGATGATGATGATGATGATGCGAATGGCCGGCGCCCATCGCGGACGCCTAGCCGAGCGCTGGCCGAAACTCCAAACCGCCACCCGTCGAAAATGAACGACATTTCATCGGAAGGATGTCTTGCGATAATATAACATCCGCTCTACCGGCGTCCTCGCTTCCCGCAAAACAGGGCTTTCATGCACCCGACCTTCCTCGCCGCCAGCGCGGTCGCCGCCGTTGTTTCAGTACCCGCTGCCGCGCAGACCGCGGCGCAACCGGCAGTGACCGATACGAGTGCCGGTGGTGGAGCCGATGGCGCGGCGGCCGACCCGGTTCCAGGCTCCGCGAAGCAAGCGCATCCCGACACGGACCAGGCGATCATCATCACCGGCGTCAAGCGCACCGCCGGAGACGTCCTCGGCGGCGTTTCGATCGTCGACAAAGAGCAGCTGCAGCACGATATCCGGCCGAGCATCGGCGAGACTCTGGCCGGCCAGCCCGGCGTCACCGCCTCCAGCTTCGGCCCGACCGCCTCGCGCCCGATCCTCCGCGGGCTCCAGGGCGAGCGCGTCCGCATCCTCAGCGACGGCATCGGCACGCTCGATCTGTCTTCGTCCGACCCCGACCACCAGGTGACGATCAACCCGCTGACCGCCGAGCGGATCGAAGTGCTGCGCGGCCCGTCGGCTTTGCTGTTCGGCTCATCAGCGATCGGCGGCGTCGTCAACGTCATCGACACCCGCATCCCCCGCCACGTCCCCGACGGACCGGTCGCGGTCAATGCGCTGGTCGAATATGGTTCCGCGGCCAACGAACGGTCGGGCAATGCCTCGGTCGACGTTCCGCTCGGCGGCCACTTCGTCGTCCACGCCGACGGCGCCTATACGAAATACGACGACCTCGAGATTGGCGGCCACGTGCTGTCGAAGACTCTGCGCGAACAGGCGTTGGCCAGCCCTGATCCGGACATCCAGACGCTCGCCGATTTGAAAGACAAGCTGCCCAACACCGCCGGCACCACCGCCGACGTCGCCGGCGGCGTCGCTTATGTCGACGGCGACCTCAATGTCGGCGTCTCGGTCAGCCATCACACCTTCCGCTACGGCGTCCCGATCCGCTTCTCGCTCGATCCCGCCGAGGCGGCCGAGCAGCCGACGCTCGATGGCCGCCAGACCCGCGCCGACGCCCGCGTGAACATTCCGATTGGCGGCTTCTTCAAGATTTTCGAGTTCCGCGGTGGCATTTCGAAATATCACCACGACGAGCTCGCACCGGATGGCTCGGTCGGCTCAAGCTTCCGCACCAAGGGCGGCGAGATGCGCGCCGATGTCGTCCAGACCGATCGCGGCGGCTGGGGCGGCACGAGCGGCGTCCAATATCTCGAAACGCATGTGCGGCTGGCCGGCGACGAGAAATATCTGCCCGACAGCACCAACCGCCAACTCGGCTTCTTCACCCTTCAGACTTTGGTCCACGGTCCGGTGCGGTTCGAAGCCGGACTGCGCGTCGAATCCGCGCACCTCGATGCCGACGAGGATCCCCAGATCGCCGCCAACGGCGGGCCCATCGGCACCGTGCCGCTCTCGCTGAGCTTCACGCCTGTTACCGGCTCGTTCGGCGTCAATTACGAATTCACCAAGGATTGGCGCGCCGGCCTGTCGGTGTCGCACAACGAACGCGCGCCGGCGATCGACGAGTTGTTTTCGCAAGGGCCGCACGGCGGCAGCGAATCGTTCAACATCGGCGACCCCGATCTGAAGAAGGAAGCCGGCAACGGCATCGAGTTTAGCGTCCACCACACGACGGGCCCGGTGCACATCCAGGGCAGCGTCTATTACAGCCACTTCACCAACTTCATCTTCCAGGCTCCGACCGGAGAAGTCCGTGATGGGCTGCCGGTCTATGCCTACAGTGAAGGCAAGGCGAACTATTACGGCTTCGAACTGCAGGCCGACGCGAAGTTCGGCAAGGCGCTTGGCATCGACTGGGGCGGCGAGCTGGTGACCGACGGCGTCCGCGCGACGATCAAGGGCTTCGGCCCGGCGCCGTTGATCCCGCCGCTGCGCATCATCGGCGCGCTGACCGGCTCACGCGGGCAGTTCGACGGCCGTCTCGAGGTCGAACGCGACTTCGCGCACAACCGGACCGCGCCGGTCGAAACGGACACGGACGCCTTCACTTTGGTCAACGCGTCGTTCGACTATCACCCGTTCGCGGCCAATCCCGAACTGACGCTCTCGCTCCAGGGCAACAATCTGTTCGACGTTGACGCGCGCCGCTCGACCAGCATCCTCAAGGATTTCGCCCCCCTCGGCGGCCGCGATATCCGCCTCAGCGCGCGGGTGAGTTTCTAGCGATCATTCCCGTCCCACATCATCCTGATGCCAACGCGTTACTGGCGCGCATGCGTCAACAGGCTAATCCAGCATGCGAAGCGTCCTGCGCCTGCTACTTGGCTTTTTGCTCCTGTCGTTTGTGGCTGGTTCGAGCTCGGTCGCGCTCGCCTGCGTCGCAATGCCGGTTACGAGTGCATCGACCTCCATGCCGGCGGACTGTCCTGATCAGCCGGTCAAGATGAGCAAGCATGGTACCACGTCGGCCTGCGTCCAAATGTGCGCGGCGATTGCGCCCGACATCGCTCCGGTGACGGCGGCGGCGCCCCCAGCTTCCCGCGAATTCGTCCAGGCGTCCCGCGCAATTCTCGCGTGGGATGCTGGACTCGAACCGCCGCCTCCCCGAACTGCTAGCTGATTTTCGAAAGAGCAATTCAGTTCAATGGAGACTCATATGAAGAAGATCATTGTTGCCGCGACCCTGCTGATGTCGGCGACCGGCGCCTATGCCGCCGCGCCGGGTCAGGTCGCGAAGGCAGCGATGTCGTGCTGTGCGGCGCTCGCCGCCTGCTGCGGCATCGACCTGCCCTGCTGCTAACGCGGTAGCGGACTGACGGGAGGGCGTCCGGACACGTGCCGGGCGCCCTTTCTTATTGGGCGTCGAACAGCTTCCGCGCGACGATCGCCGCCAGTGCCGCGCCAGCCAACTGCGCGAAGATAAACATCGGCACGTCGCGCGGTTCGATTCCGGCGAATGTGCCGGACAGGCTGCGCGCAACGGTGATCGCGGGATTGGCGAAGCTGGTCGACGAGGTGAACCAGTAAGCTGCGGTGATGTACAGAGCGACGCTCGCCGGTACCCAGTCGCGACGGAAACGGACCGTGCCAAGGATCGTCAGGATCAGGCCGAACGTGGCGATGAATTCGCCGGTCCAGATGCCGAAACCGGTCCGCGCTTTGGTCGAATATTGCAGCACCGGCAGGCCGAACATCACATGCGCCGCCCACGCACCGAGGATCCCGAACGCGAACTGGGCCAGGATGTAAGCTCCGGCATCAGCCCAGCTGAGTTCGCGCCGCGCCGCCGCGACCACGCTCACCGCCGGGTTCATATGCGCCCCGGAAATCGGCCCTAGCATGGTGATCAGCACAAACAGGATCGCACCGGTCGCGAGCGTGTTGCCGAGCAGCGCAACCGCAGCGTTCCCGCCGCTCAGACGCTCGGCCATGATTCCTGATCCGATCACGGCCGCGAACAGGAAAAACGCGCCCAGCCCTTCCGCCGCGAGCCGCCGCGAAAGGGGCGGGGCGGCGCTCGCGGTCACCGAACTGGCACGCAACACGCGCCCTTGGCCGCGTTGTCCGAAAGTGCCGCAAGCGCCGGGCTGTCGCCGTAAACCGTCGCTTCGCCATTGGTGAAGAACACTTCCCACACGACGCCATCGGGATCGGCAATCCAGCTCTTCTCCGACTTGGCGTAGCAGCAGGTCGTCGCGCCTTCCTCCAGAACCGGGCGATCCGCCGCTTTGAGGCGGCCGTACACTTCACCAAGTTCGTCGGTATTCTCGGCCTGGATGCCGAGATGCTCGATGCCCTTCGCCGCGTGCTGACCGGCCGAAATCGCAAAGTTGACCCGCGGATCGTCGAGCATCCACTTGGCGTAATCGTCTTTGACGACGGTCGGCTCGGCGGCGAACAGGGTCGTGTAAAAGCGGATCGACTGATCGAGGTCGGCGACCCCGACATGGACATGCATGCGCTTCATCCAGCCTTCCTTTCCTGGGCGGGTGTTTCGCAGGCCACGCTGGTCGCGCACTCGGCCCCACCGCAGCAATTCTCCATAAGGTAGGCGACCAGCGCATTCATCGCCGGATAGTTGGCGCGATAAATCAGCGACCGGTGCTGCCTTTCTTGGAGGATCAGTCCGGAGGTGCGGAGTTGCGCAAGGTGGAACGACAGCGAGCTGTTGGGCACCCCGAGCACGTCGGCAATCGCCCCCGCGGACATGCCTTTGTCGCCTGCTTGGACAAGCAACCGGAACAACGCGAGCCGGTGTTCCTGGGCAAGCGCGCCGAGCGCTGCAACAGCTGAACCTGCTTGCATCAGCGATAATTCGCCCAATGGATGTCCGCGGCGCAGCATGGCGCTGGCGGCCGGGTTGCGAGGGCGCGGAGGAGTCTGACAAGGATTTGCATCGGTTGGTCCTTTCGATAAATCTCGAAATGACATTTTGCTCGACGATTGTCAATCTCATTTCGAAATTTGTCGAAACGAGTTGCGGGGCGTAGCGTGGCCGCATGCTCTACCTCTTCATCAAGGCCGCACTGTCCGGAATGATCGTCGCGGTCGTGTCGGAAGTCGCCAAGCGCTATCCCGGCTTTGGCGCACTGATCGCGTCACTGCCCCTGGTCTCGCTGCTCGGCATGATCTGGCTGTGGCGCGACAAGCCCGACGTCCCCAACATGGCGAGCCATGTCGAGGCGACCTTCTGGTTCGTGCTGCCGTCGCTGCCGATGTTCCTGCTGATGCCGTGGCTGCTGCGCCACGGAATTGCCTTCTGGCCAACCGTGCTGGCGGGCTGCGCCCTAACCATCCTGCTCTATCTGGCGATGATCTGGCTCGGCCCGCGGATCGGCCTGAAACTCTAGGGCGCCGCGTTCTGCTGCGGCTCAGCCTTGGGCAAAGCCGGCTCGGCCTTGGGTTGATGCTCGATGGTCACTGGCCCGAAATGTTCGGAATGGCGCGGCGCCTCGACTCGGGCGCAACGTTGCGGGGTACAGGCGATCATCGCTCCGCTCTCCGTATTCATGCGCACAATCGTGTCGCCGGACGCAGCCAGTTGGTACTTCGGCGTGCTGCGCGGCATGCCCCATGACAGGATCAGCGCGGCGCCGAGAATCGACCCGGCAATCAAGAAACTGTGGCGGTTAGCCGCCTGGTCCGGCGAAATATGATCGGTCATGACAGTGATCCTCCCTGCTCATAGTCTAATAAAAGAGGCGGTCCGGGAAGGGGCCGAACCGCCTCAGCGTGCCTCGTCGCTGGGGAGTCTTCGAGGCGCGGGGAAAGCCTTACAAATCGATGCCGGCGGCGATCGCTTCGAGCTTGCGGACTCGCTCGCGCAGGTCGGCAATCTCGATCCGGCCGGTCGCGGGGGGAAGGTGGCGATCGCCGGCGTCGTGGGTCAGCTCGAAGCGCTTGAGGTCGAGCCAGCCATTCCACGCCTTGAGCCCGGTCCAGCCCGCGGCGCCGAGGCCGAGGATGATGCTGGTGCTCAGCAGTCCGATCGGTAGCAGTTCCATCACTTCTCCTCCTGCGGCTGGCGGAGCGCTTCGATTTCGCGCGCCAGTTCATCGTTCTGGGTGTTGAGGTGGTGATCGATCGCCATCAGCCGGCGGTCGGTCTCGTCGAGCTCGGTGCGCATCGCATGGACCGTAGGCTTGCGCTTGATGACCTCGTCCATGCGGTCGAAATCGCTGAGGTGGCGGTCACCGGTCATCGCCCGCTTCTTCTGGATCGCGAGGAAGATGCCGACGACCGCGTAAGCGATGATCGCGGTCGTAATATTGACCGGCGTGAGCAGCGGCACCGCGACCCAGGCGATGCGAATGAAGGTCGGGTCGATCCCGAATTTCGCGCCCAGCGTCGAGCAGACGCCGGCAATCTTCGCGTCCGTGCTGGCGAGTGAATAGGGATAAATCTTGCGAGCCATGTCCATTGTCCCTTCCTTCAATTCATGCGCGCTTTGAGCGCGGCTTTCATCGCTTCGAGTTCGCGGTCGACGGCATGCGACGCCTGGAGCTCGTGAATCTCATCTTCGAGGCTGGTGATGCCCAGCGCCTCGCAACGCCCTTCGGCGAAGTCGGCGCGGCGCTCGAGCAGCTCGAATTTGCTGAACGCGTCCTCGGTTCGGCTGCCGTGCATGATCTCGCGGGCCTTGGCGCGGGTGACTGCGCTTTCGAACCGGGCGGCGATCGCATTCTGGCGGGCGCGGGCTTCGCGCAGCTTCGCCTGCAGCTTGGCAATATCGGTCTCGTAACCGCGCAGCACCTGCTCGATCTGGTCGAGTTCGGCGCTCAGGCCCTCGGCCATCTCGGCCGCCTTCTGGCGCTCGCCGAGCGCGGCCTTGGCGAGGTCCTCGCGGTCCTTGCTCAGCGCCAGTTCGGCCTTGGCGGTCCAGTCGATCTGCATCTCGTCGAGCCGGCTGACCGCGCGCCGCATCTCCTTGATATCGGCGATGGCGCGGGCCGCGCTGGCGCGGACGTCGACCAATGTCTCTTCCATCTCGAGGATGATCATGCGGATCATCTTCGAGGGGTCTTCCGAGCGGTCGAGCAGCTCGGTCATGTTCGCCGCGAAGATGTCACGGGCGCGGCTGAAGACCGGACCGTTGAACCAGGTGGCGAGGGGGGCGAGGCGGGTAACCGTCTCGGGCTCGTTCACCGTGACCGGCGTACGCACCGGAACCTTCGCTTCGAGAATTTGCAGTTCAGACATTGATGAAAACTTTCGCGGGGTTGGCATTGGCCTGGGCCGGGCCGACGGCGGCGCCGACAGTGACCGTGCTCATCGTGAGCGCGGCGACGATGGCGACCAGCGTGCGGGTGAACTTGGACTGCGACGACATTTTCTTGTCTCCCTTTTTTCGATCCCGCGGGTTGGCCCCGATGATCGATGCCCATTCCTAATCAAGGATCGTGCCAATCCCGCAAAACTGCCGAAAATTGCATTGCAGCCATCGAACTGGGAGATTTTGCCAACCAACAGTTGGTGGAATTCGCCAAAGCCCGGGTGGGAACCTTCACCGCGCCCGGCGCGTCGAACGCGGCAGCATCAGGAAGGATGGTAAGCGTATGTTGGGTAAGCTTGCAGGGGCGTGGCTCGGCGGGAAAGTCGCCGGCCCGAATAGCGGCGCCAAAGGTGCGATGCTTGGCTATGGCGCGGCGGCGATCGCGCGGCGCAGCGTCCCGGCCCTGGCTGCGATCGCGCTCGGCGGCTGGGCGTTCAGGAAATGGCGCGGGCGGCGGGGCCGCACGTCGCCGGTCTATCCGTCGGAAGCGGCGCCCTCGTCACCAGCGGACTGAGCCGGCTTCTCGAAATTGGGCTCGACCTGGCCGTTGAGCTTGAGCGTCATCGGCTGGCCGAAACGGTCGCGGCTTTTGCCCGCCGGCACCCGGATCCAGCCTTCGGACACCGAATATTCGATGACGTTGGTCTTCTCGTTGCCGTTGAACTTGATCCCGACGCCGCGGCTCAGCAGCGCTTCATCGAAATACTCGCTGCGCGGATCGAGCGAGAGCCGGTCGGGCGGCGTGTCGGATTTGTCGGCCATGGCGGCGCGGGCTAGTTAGGCGAACGCCTGAGGTCAACCAGCGGCGCTCTCCCTTCGACCAACGGCGCTCCCGCCATTGCCTTCGCGCGCGAGGGTGCCGTAGCGTGATTGCACAGGGGGACAATCATGCGCCATTCGATTCTGCTTGCCGCCACCGCTTTGCTTGCCGCGAGCGCTTATGCCCAGCCCGCGCCGACCCCGCCGGTCGCCCCGCCGGTCCCGCAACCGGGTTCGGCCGAGCCAATGACCCAGGCCAAGCCCGAAGGAATCGCCCCCGCGCCGACCACCGGCGAGAAGAAAGAGCCGAAGTGGGACGTCTCTGCCCGCCATGGCCCCGGCCACGACGTGCCGATCGACGTCACCCAGGGCACGTGGATGAACCTCGACGTCTCCCCCGACGGCCGTGAGATCGCGTTCGACCTGCTCGGCGACATCTACACCGTGCCGATCACCGGCGGCGAAGCGCGCCCGCTGGCCACCGGCAACGCGTGGGACATGCAGCCGCGCTATTCCCCCAACGGGCGCGAGATCGCCTTCACGTCGGACCGCGGCGGCGGCGACAATATCTGGGTGATGAACCGCGACGGCACCGCCCCGCGCGCGATCACCAAGGAGAGCTTCCGGCTGCTCAACGGGCCCGACTGGTCGCCCGACGGCAATTACATCGTCGCGCGCAAGCATTTCACCTCCGCACGCTCGCTCGGGGCCGGTGAAATGTGGCTCTATCATCGCAGCGGCGTCGGCGGCGGCGTCCAGATGACCAAGGCCCGGACCAAGCAGAAAGACACCAACGAACCGGCCTTCTCGCCCGACGGCCGCTACCTCTATTTCTCCGACGATGCGACACCGGGCGAGACGTTCCAGTACTCGAAGGACGTCAACGGCCAGATCTACGTGATCCAGCGCCTCGACCGCGACACCAACGACATCGACACTTATGTCAGCGGCCCCGGCGGCGCGATCCGTCCGACGCCCTCGCCCGACGGCAAAAGCCTCGCCTTTGTCCGCCGCATTCGCGGCAAATCCAACCTGATGCTGCTCGATATCGCCTCGGGCCGGATCGACTCGCTGACCGACGGGCTCGAGCGCGATCTCCAGGAAACCTGGGCGGTCCACAACGTCTATCCCGGCATCAGCTGGACGCCCGACGGCAAGTCGATCGTCTATTGGGCCGGCGGCCGCATCCACCGCATCGACATCGCGACCAAGGCGGTCAGCGACATCCCGTTCCACGTCGCCGGCACCCGCTTTGTCGAGGACGCGCTGCACGTCGACAAGCGCCTCGGCGAGAATAGTTTCGACGTGAAGATGGTCCGCTTCGCCCACGCCAGCCCCGACGGCCGCCGCGTCGTCTACGAAGCGCTCGGCAATTTGTGGATCAAGGACATCGCCGGCAATGCCGCGCCGCGCCGCCTGACCAAGGCCGACGAGCGCGAGGCTTATCCGGTGTGGTCGCGCGACGGCCGCCAGATCGCCTATGTCACCTGGGACGACGACAAGGGCGGCGCGATCAAGGTCGTCGGCGCGGCCGGCGGCGCCGGGCGAGTCGTGACGCCCGAGCCCGGCTACTATCGGGAGCCATCCTTCTCCCCCGACGGCCGCATGATTGCCTACCGCAAGGGATCGGACGGCTTCCTCGCCACGCCGCTGTGGGGCCGCGACCCCGGCATCTACGTCCTGCCGCTGGGCGGAAAGCCCAAGCGCGTGTCCCAGTCCGGCACCTTCCCCCAGTTTGGCAAGGACAGCGAGCGCGTCTTTTTCGTCGACGGGGACAGCGATAACAACCAATTGTTCAAGTCGGTCAGCGTCGCCGGCGCCGATCCGATCACCCATTTGAAAGCGGCCAACGGCGCCGAATTCGCTTTGTCGCCGGACGAGAAATTCATCGGCTGGACCGAACGCTACCAGGCCTATGTCATGCCGTTCGTGCGCAGCGGCCGCTCGATCGACATCGCCGCCGACGCCAAGGCGCTGCCGCAGAGCAAGATCAGCGCCGACGCCGGCGATTATCTCCATTGGTCGGGCGACGGCTCGACGCTCTACTGGACGCAAGGCCCCGACCTTTACGGCCGCCGCGTCGACCTCGCCGCATTCGACGGCGCCAAGACCGGCCCGTCCGCGCCCCTCTCGCACCTCGGCTTCGTCGCCACCGAACCGCATCCAGCCGGCACCATCGCGCTGACCAATGCGCGCATCGTCACCATGGCCGGCGACCAGGTGATCGAGAATGGCACGATCCTCATCTCCGGTGATCGCATTTCCGAGGTGGGACCGACAGCCGCCGTTTCCTACCCCGCCGGCACGCGCACCATCGACATGAGCGGCAAGACCATCCTGCCGGGTTTCATCGACGCCCATTGGCACGGCCCCCACGCGTCGGACCAGATCGTGCCCGACCAGGATTGGGTCTATTACAACTCGCTCGCTTATGGCGTGACCACGGTCCACGATCCGTCGGCCGACACCCACGAAGTGTTCGCTTCGTCCGAGCTGCAGAAGGCCGGCAAGATCCTCGGCCCCCGTATCTTCTCGACCGGCACCATCCTCTACGGCGCCGAGACTCCGTTCATGGCCGAGATCAACTCGCTCGACGACGCCCTCGCCAACCTCCGGCGGCTCAAGGCCTCGGGCGCCTGGTCGGTGAAAAGCTACAACCAGCCGCGGCGCGAGCAGCGGCAGATGGTGATCGAGGCGGCGCGCCAGCTCGGCATGGAAGTCGTGCCCGAGGGCGGCTCCTTGTTCATGCACAACATGACCATGATCGCCGACGGCCACACGACCATCGAGCATTCGCTGCCGATCCCGAACATCTACGACGACGTCGTCCAGTTCTGGCGCGGCTCAAAGACCGCGTGGACGCCGACCCTGATCGTCGCTTACGGCGGGCCGTTCGGCGAATATCACTGGTACCAGCACTTCCCCGCCTGGGCCGAGCCGATCGAAAGCAAATGGGCGCCGCAGGGCCTGCTCGACGCCCGCGCCCGCCGCCCGACCATGATCCCCGACGACGAGGACAATATCGTCAACGTGTCGCGCCAGGCCAAGGCGATCAGCGACCTCGGCGTGCCCGTCTCGATCGGCGCTCACGGCCAGCGCGAGGGGCTCGGCACCCATTGGGAAATCTGGGGCTTCGCGCTCGGCGGCATGAGCAATCTTCAGGCGCTCAAGACCGCGACGATCAACCCGGCGCGCGCCCACGGCCTCGACCACGACCTCGGCTCGATCGAGGCGGGCAAGCTCGCCGACCTCGTGATCCTCGACAAGAACCCGCTCGCCGACATCCACAACACGACCAGCATCCGCTACACGATGATCGACGGCATGCTGCTCGACAGCGACCTCAACGCGGTCGCCGGCGGGACGCACAAGACGAAGCCGTTCTGGTTCCAGCGCTCGGCCGGCGGGAGCTATTCGCAAGGCACGACGGTCGGCGTCCCGCACGAAGACTGAGGAGACGCGTGTAGAATTAACTGATTTGGTGCGAAGCGCTCATTGTGTCACGGGACGATGGAATGACACGCAATAGTTCCGGACTTCGTCGCCGTTGTAATGGTAGGTGATATGAGCAACGATGATACCGTCGCTGCGCCTGTAAAACGCGAATGACGTCTCTTGCCCGCCGTCTGTCGTCTCGCGGACGGACGCACCCTTGAACCGGTAAGTGCCTCCGACCTCTCCGCGATGGACGGAGCTATCAAAGCTTCCATCGCTTCCAAAATATGTGCTGCTATCCCAAAGCTTGCGACGTACGGTGTGTCCATGACTGACCCTACGATCAGCTTCCGCAACGCGGTTCCTCTGACCTGCTGAAGGCCTTTGATGGGGTTGAGAGGGTCAGCCGACGAAGGGAGCGTTTCGCAAAACTCCTTCGCGGAAAGGGCCGGATTGGCCCCCACGGAGTGCGCTGCACCCGAAAGTAGAAGCGACATAGCTACGAAGGGGGACTTGCGCATAGCCCGCACCTTACGGCGCCAAATCTCTGCAACTCGCTAACGAGGGCCTAATTAGCGGACCCGCCTATCTGAACGTCTTATGTAAAGTTTCCTTTACTTCGACAGTTGCCGCATCGCGCGAGCGGGTCTAAGCGGCGCGCGGGAGAGACATGAGCGATCAGGATCCAAGCTTGCGCCGCAACGCGCCGAAGCTCGCGCTGCACGTGCCCGAGCCATCGTTCCGCCCCGGCGATTCGCCCGATTTTTCGTCGCTGAACATCCCCGCGGCCGGTGCCGCGCCGCGCCCCGACACCGGCGTCACCGCGGCCGAGACTCACCCGCTCACCACGCACCTCGTCCGCGTCCTCGGCGACGACCACAAAGCCGTCGGCCCATGGGACCCGAAGCTCGATCCCGACACCCTGCGCAAGATGCTCAAGGACATGGTCACGGTGCGCATCTTCGACGATCGCATGTACCGCTCGCAGCGGCAGGGGAAGACCAGTTTCTATATGAAGTGCACCGGCGAGGAGGCGATCGCGGTCGCCGCCCAGACCGCGCTCGACCGCGACGACATGCACTTCCCGACCTACCGCCAGCAGGGCCTGCTGGTCGCGCGCGGCTATCCCTTGGTCGACATGATGAACCAGATTTATTCGAACAAGGGCGACAAGCTCAAAGGCCGCCAGCTGCCGATCATGTATTCGGACAAGGCCTACGGTTTCTTCTCGATCTCGGGCAATCTCGGCACGCAATTCCCGCAGGCGGTCGGCTGGGCGATGGCGTCGGCGATCAAGGGCGACAGCCGGATTGCAATGGGCTGGATCGGCGACGGCGCGACCGCCGAGGGCGACTTCCACTCCGCGCTGACTTTCGCCGCGGTCTACAACGTCCCGGTCGTGCTCGCCGTGGTCAACAACCAGTGGGCGATTTCGAGTTTCTCGGGCATCGCCGGCGCCGAGCGCGCGACCTTCGCCCAGCGCGCGGTCGGCTATGGCATCGCCGGCCTCCGCGTCGACGGCAATGACGCGCTCGCGATTTATGCCGCGATCCGCTGGGCGTCGGAGCGCGCGCGCTCGAACAACGGGCCGACCCTGGTCGAGTTCTTCACCTACCGAGCCGAAGGCCATTCGACCTCCGACGATCCATCTGGTTACCGCCCGACCAACGAAGCCAAATTATGGCCGCTTGGCGACCCGATAGAGCGCTTGAAAGCGCACCTCGTCGCGATCGGCGAATGGGACGATGAGCGCCACGCCGCCCTGACTACGGCCGCCGATGCCGAAGTCCGCGCGGCGCAAAAGGAATCGGAGAAACTCGGCATCCTTCCCCAACAGGGCAAGGACGACATCGGCAGCATGTTCGAAGACGTTTATGCCGGTGTGCCCTGGCACCTCGCCGAGCAGCGCGATGAAGCGCTGAGAGAAGGCGGCGGCTGATGGCCACCATGAACATGATCCAGGCGCTCAACGACGCCCACAAGATCGCCATGCGGGCCGATCCGGACGTGGTCGTGTTCGGCGAGGACGCCGGCTATTTCGGCGGCGTGTTTCGGGTCACCGAAGGGCTGCAGAAGGAATTCGGCAAGACCCGGTCGTTCGACGCCCCGATCAGCGAGGGCGGGATCGTCGCCGCCGCGGTCGGCATGGCGGCTTATGGCCTGAAACCGCTGATCGAAATCCAGTTCGCCGATTACATCTACCCGGGCTACGATCAGATCGTCAGCGAAGTCGCCAAGATGCGTTATCGCACCGGCGGCGAGTGGACGATGCCGATGGTCATTCGCTCGCCCTATGGCGGCGGGATTTTCGGCGGCCAGACCCACAGCCAGAGCCCGGAAAGCCTGTTCACCCATATCGCCGGTTTGAAGATCGTGATCCCGTCCAACCCGCGGGACGCCAAGGGCCTGCTGCTGGCGGCGGTCGAGGATCCCGATCCGGTCATCTTCTTCGAACCCAAGCGGATCTACAACGGCCCGTTCGACGGCCACCACGAACGCCCCGTAACGCCCTGGTCCAAGCATCCGCTGAGCGATGTCCCCGAGGGCCATTACACCGTGCCGCTGGGCAAGGCCGCGATCGTCCGCGAGGGCGCCGACCTGACCGTCCTCGCTTACGGCACCATGGTCCACGTCGCGCTCGCCGCGGTCGAGGAACGGGGCCTCGACGCCGAGGTGATCGACCTGCGCACGCTCGTCCCGCTTGACATCGAGGCGATCGAGAAATCGGTCGAGAAGACCGGCCGCTGCCTGATCGCGCAGGAAGCGCCGCGCACCTCGGGCTTCGCCGCCGAGCTTTCGGCTTTGGTCCAGGAACGCTGCTTCTATCATCTGGAGGCCCCGGTCGAGCGCGTCACCGGCTGGGACACGCCCTACCCGCACGCCTACGAATGGGCCTATTTCCCCGGCCCCAAACGACTGAAGAAAGCCCTCGAGAAAGTGATGGCGGACTAGATGCGGTACGAATTCAAGCTGCCCGACATCGGCGAAGGCATTGCCGAAGCCGAGATCGTCGCCTGGCACGTCAAGATCGGCGACGAGATCACCGAGGACCAGCAGATCGCCGACATGATGACCGACAAGGCGACGGTCGAAATGGAATCGCCGGTCGCCGGCAAGGTGGTCGAGCTCGCCGGTGAAGTCGGCGACCAGATTCCGATCGGTTCGGTGCTCGCGGTGATCGAAACCGCCGGCGCCGACCGCGCCGCCGAGACGGTGGCGGACAGCGTCGACGAACGCCCCCTCGCCAACGGCGCGGTCGAAGCCACGCCCGAGATGGCGGAAGAGATTCCGGTCACCAAGGTGGTCGAAGAAACCAAACCCGTTCGCCCTGAGCCTGTCGAAGGGCTGCCCTTACCTCCTGCGAAACAAGACAGTGCTTCGACAAGCTCAGCACGAACGGACGGTGGTGCTCACGCCCACGTCCTCGCCTCCCCCGCCGTCCGCGCCCGCGCCCGTGACCTCGGCATCGACCTCGCGGCAGTGAAGACCGCATCAGACCGCGTCCGCCACTCGGACCTCGACGCCTATTTGCTCTACAACGGCGGCACCGTCTCCGCCCGCGGCCCCGGGAGCCCGCGCAAGGACGAGACGATCAAGGTCGTCGGCCTCCGCCGCAAGATCGCCGAGAACATGGCCGAAGCGAACCGCCGGGTTCAGCATTTCACCCTGGTCGAGGAGTTTGATGTCACCGCGCTCGAGGAAACGCGGCAGATGATGAACCGCGACCGCGGCACGAACCCGAAGCTGACGCTGCTCCCGTTCCTCATCACCGCACTGTCGCGCGGGCTCGCAGAATGGCCGATGCTCAACGCCACGTTCGACGACGAGGCGATGGTCGTCACTCGCCACGGCACGGTCCACATGGGCGTCGCCACCCAGACGACCAACGGTCTTATGGTCGCGACTATCCGCGATGCGCAGTCGCGCTCGGTGTGGGAACTGGCGGCCGAAATCCTCCGCCTGTCGGATGCCGCGCGCAGCAACAAGGCGACGCGCGAGGAACTGACCGGGGCAACCGTGACCATTTCGAGCCTCGGGCCGATGGGCGGCATCACCTCGACCCCGGTCGTCAATCCGCCCCAGGTCGCGATCGTCGCCGTCAACAAGATCGAGGACAAGCTGATCCCGATCGACGACGAGATCGAGGTCCGCAAGCGGATGAGCCTGTCGCTCAGCTGTGACCACCGCGTAGTCGACGGCTGGGACGCGGCGAACTTCATGCAGGCGCTCAAGGGCTATATCGAAAACCCGCTGCGGCTGCTGTCCGCCTAGCGCCTTCACCACTCTCGCCGAATGCGGCTTGCCGAAGCCGCTACGCCTGTCATCATGGCGTGACGTGACCGGCCGATAGGCCGGACCGACTCGGGGGAGGGGACTTTATGAACTCGCGCGCATTGACCGCGGCCGCCAGCCTGCTGGCCTTGGCCATCGCCTCGCCGGCATTGGCCCAGACCGCACCGGCTGCACCGGCCGGCAGCGCGGCGAACCAGCCCGCCCCGGACGATCAGCCGGCGATCGTCGTCACCGCCCAGCTGCGCGAGCAGCGCCAGATCGACGTCCCGTTTGCGGTCACCTCCTACACCGGCAAATTCCTCGAGCAGCAGGGCATCCAGGAGTTCGAGGATCTCGCCCGCTTCACCCCCGGCCTGTCAGTACAGAACCAATCGCCCAACAACCCGGCGATCAACATCCGCGGCATCACCACCGATTCCGGCGATGCCTTCTTCGAGCCGCGCGTGTCGATCTACCAGGACGGCGTTTCGATCTCGAAGCCGCGCGGCGCCTATGTCGAGCTGTTCGACATTGAGCGCGTCGAAGTGTCGAAGGGGCCCCAATCGACGCTTTACGGCCGCGGCGCGCTGATCGGCGCGATCAACATCGTCCAGGCCAAGCCCGACCTCACCGATACCTTTGGCATGGTCCGCGGCGAATATGGCAATTTCAATGATATCCAGGGTGAGGCGATGATCAACGCCCCGCTCGGCGACAACGCCGGCATCCGCATCGCCGGCCGCTACAAGAAACGCGACGGCTATGTCGACAATTTGCTCGGCGGGGGTGACTTCCAATCGGTCGAAACCGGCGCCGCGCGCGCCAGCCTGCGCTTCAAACCGTCGGAGCGGATCACCTTCGACATCATCGGCAATTACCAAAAGGACACGCCGAACGGCACCGCGTTCAAGTCGCTGGCGTTCCGCCCGACCGATCCGGTGACCGGCGAAGTGCTCGGCGGAACCGGCATCCACGACGGCGCGGCGCTTGTCGCCGGCGCCGGCTTCGACGGCGGACGGAAGCTCGGACTCAACCGCAACGTGTGGGGCGTGAGCGGCCTGATGAAGGCCGAGCTCAGCGATGCCCTGACGCTCAACTCGATTACCGCCTACCGCCAGTTCCACGCGCTCGAAGTGCTCGATGCCGACGGCACGTCACTGCCGGTCATCACCGCCGCCGACGATGCGCGGAGCAAGCAGTACAGTCAGGAGCTGCGGCTTAGCTGGGACAATGGCGGGCCGCTCACCGGCTTCGTCGGCGCCAGCTATTTCCACGAGAGGGGATCCGACCGCACGCCCGCGCAGTTCGACGAGCATGCCGTGCTCGCCCAGATCGCCGGCGCGCTGAACGGCGGCGGCTTCATCCCGGGCCGGCCCGCAAGCGATCCCGCGCCGATCTCATTGATCGACAACCCGGCCTTCTCCAGTCTGCTCATGCAAGGCATCGCCGGAGTCTCGGGCTTCGTCCTGCCCGCGCCGGTCGCGGACGGGATCGCGGCCAATCTCTCCGACATTCACCGCGAGACCCAGACCAGCTTCTCCAGGACCAGTGCCTTCGACATCTTCGGCGATGTCACGTTTAAGGTCTCGCCGCAGTTCGAGCTCGGTGCCGGCCTGCGCTGGACCCACGACGACAAATCGTCGGGCGTTCAGGCTGCCGTCCAGAACGGCCGTTCGGTCCTCGGCGGATTCTTGGGCTCGCTGACGCTGCCGGCGGCGCAACGCGACGCGTTGCTGCTCGCCCTGGCGGCGCCCGGCGCGAGGAACATTCCACCGTCGATCTTCTACCCGGTGCCGGTGTTCGGCCTGACCTTCCAGGCTACGCCCGGCGACGCGCAATTCGACCAGAGGTTCAAGGACGACGGCTTCACCTGGCGCGCGCTGGCGCGGTACGAGCCGAACCCCGACACCAGCCTCTATGCGATTTACGCGCGCGGCAGGCGGCCAGAAGTGCTGTCGGCGCTGCCGCCGGCCTTGCCCGGCGCGCCAGCGCGCTTTGAGGCCGCCGATTCGGAATCCGTCGACAGTTTCGAAGTCGGCGCGAAAACCGCTGTGCTCGACCGCCGCCTCTATCTCGATGGCGCGCTCTTCTACTACAAATACAAGAACTTCCAGACGATCGAGCAGGTCAGTACGTTCTTTGTCACCAGCAATGCGGGGAAGGCCGACAGTTACGGGTTCGAAGGCCAGGCCCGCTACCGAGCCGGCCGGGCGCTCACCCTGTTCGCCAACTATGCGTACAACCACGCGCGCTTCAAATCGGGGGTGTTCGACGGCAACCACTTCCGCCTCTCGCCCGACCACACCTTCTCGGCCGGTGGCACTTTCGCCACCGATCTGCTCGGCGGCCGCGTCGATTTCACGCCCGCGATCTCATACCAGTCGAAAGTCTTCTTCGACAACGACAACGACCGTCCGGACTTGCAGACCCTCGCTCACGGCAAGATCGTCGCCGACACCGTCCAGGACGAACTGCAGAAGGGTTTCGCTTTGGTCAGCGCGCGGCTCGGCTACACCTTCGATGGCGGCGCATTCCGGGTCGAAGGGTTCGTCGAAAACGTGCTCAACAAGAAGTATAGCAAGGACGCGGGCAACACCGGCGACGCGCTCGGCATGGCGACCTTCATTCCGGGCGATCCACGGACCTACGGCGTCCAGCTGACCGCCCGCTTCCGTTAAGCTTCACCAACTGACGAAGGCGGACGCGACCAGTGCGTGGCGGTCGCCGCCGTCCGCGTTGCTGCCGACATAAGCGAGGCCGAGCCGGACCGGCTTGAACTCGGCTTCGCAGCCGAGCGTCCAGTCCCATTTGCCGCCATGTTCGACCTCGTCGAATGCCCCACGTTCGTAGCCGGCGCCGGCCTTGAGCCTCACCGGCGTCTTGGGAATCGCAACATCGAGCGTCCCGAACAGATAGGCATTGTCGCGGCCCGCGCCGCCGTCGTCCCGCGTCGCGCGCTGCCGCGGAATGTAACTGAACCCGAGGCCGCCCGTGGCATCGCCGTGCGTGGCAGTGACCAGGGCCGTCCCCTCGACATAATTGTCGGACCCGGCCGACGGGTAAGCGAAATACGTGCCCGACAAATCCAAATTGACCGCGTCGGATAGGTCTTTCGAAAGACCGGCAGTGACATCGACTTCGGAATCGGTCGGGTCGCCCGGCCGCGCGAGCGTCGACGCCCAAATCTCGCCATAGAGCCCGCTGTCGTGCTCGATCGTCACCGACGCCTGCACCGCCGGCCGGCCGCGCGACAGGGCCACGCCGCGATAGCGATAGTCGCTGACCACACCGAAATCGCCCGAGACCTCCGCGGCGACGGCCGGCGAAGCCCACATCGCCGCGGTCAGTGCGCCGCACAGCAGGCGCATTGTCAGGCTGCAGACGACAATCGCTCAACGCCCAGCAACGGCGCGATCTGCTCCGCCGGCAACGGGTAGGAGAAATAATGGCCCTGCAGTTCATTGCAGCCCGCGCCCCTCAGGAACGCCCGCTGCTCGGCGCTTTCGACACCTTCGGCCGAAACCGTCAGCCCCATGGCGTGACCGAGCGCCAGCACAGCGGTGACAATCGCGGCCGACTCGGTCGTGTCGCCGATATGCTGAATGAAGCTTTGGTCGATCTTGATCTTGTCGACCTCAAATTTGCGTAACGAGCTCAGCGATGAATGACCGGTCCCGAAATTGTCGAGCGCGAGCTTGAACCCGGCCGCGCGGAATTTGGCGAGGGTCGAGCGCACCAGATCGTCGTCGTCGAGCAGCGCGCGTTCCGTCACTTCGAGCTGAATCCTGCTGGGATCCGCCTGCGTCAGTGCGACGGTTCGCATCAGGCGATCGAAAAATCCGGCCGAGCGGAGTTGCACCGGCGACAGGTTCACCGCCACGAACAACCCCGGCCAACGCCGCGACTGCAGACAGGCCTCGCGCAGTACCCAATCGCCGAGCGGGACGATCAGGCCGGTTTCCTCGGCGACCGTGATGAATTCGGTGGCGGACGTCAGGCCGCGCCGCAGATGCTGCCAGCGGACCAGCGCCTCGACGCCGACCATCGCGCCGTCCTCTCCGATGACCGGTTGATAGTGCAACCGCAACCCGGTTCCCCCCGCGACGGCCTGGCGCAACTCTTCCTCGATCGTGCTGCGCAGCTTGACCCCGTCGTCCATCTCCGCGCTGAACAGTCGATAAGCGTCACGTCCGCTGTCCTTGGCCCGGTACAAAGCGATGTCGGCCCGGCGGACCAGTTCGAGCCGCTCGACCCCGGCATCGGGCGACACGGCAATCCCGATGCTGACCCCGACATAGACCTGCGACCCCGAGAGCTCGAACGGCCGGCGGATGTCGGCGAGGATCCGCTTGGCCAGCCGGTGAATGTCGGCCAGCTCGGCCTGCTCGATGAGGATCGCGAATTCGTCGCCGCCGAGGCGCGCGATGGTGTCGCCCTCGCGCGTCAGCGCCCTCAGGCGCTCGCCGAATTCCCGGATCAGCGCGTCACCCGCCTGGTGCCCGAGCGTGTCATTGACCGCCTTGAAACGGTCGAGGTCGAGCATCAGCACCGCAACCTTGGCGGCGCGCCGCGCGATTGCCACCTCAAGCCGGTCCTCGAACAACGCGCGATTGGGCAGGCTCGTCAGGCTGTCGTGGAACGCCAGATGCTGCGCCTGCGCGCGGCTCGCCTCGAGCTCCATTCGGCTGCGGCGGATGCGCAGCAACAACAGGCTGAGCAATGCGCCCACGCCGAGGAATACGAGGATCAGGACGGGCGCCATTTTGGCCTCGACCTCCGCGCCCGGCTCGAACGGCGTCCAGCCGATATATCCGAGGAGACGCCCGTCCGATCGGCGCAGGGGAAAGGCGGTCGTCCGCGGCTCGGTCCAACTGAACCGCGGCGCATCGATTGCGTAGATCCCCGACAACCGGTCGAGGAAGGCGCCATCGAGATAACGGACGGCGACATGGATATACTCGGAACCCGGCGACTGCGGGACATTGCCGGTTTCCGACAGGATCGGTTTCAGGCTGACGATCGCCGGATGGCCACCAATCACGGTAAATTCGGAGACGCCGACCGTCCGCCCCTCGCCGCCATCCGGGACCGTCTTCGCAACCCTTAGCTTGGCCCGAAGCTGCTGGGCCAACGCGAGCACCGGGGCGGCGTTGTGGAACGCTTCCCGCCCAACCCGACGGCCGCCCTGCATGGCGTAGATCGGCGCATCATGCTGATCGAGCAGATAGACTTCGTCGATGTGATAGTAGGTGTGGAACCAGATGCCGAGATTGTTGTCGATCCACTCGAAGTCGAGCGGCCGCTTGCGCGTCTGGATTACCGCGTCGTCCCAATAAGTCGACGCCTCCTGGTCGTTGGCGGTTGCGACAATGCTTTGAGCGACCGCGACATTCACCCGATGGTTTTGCCGTTCGGCCGCAAGCTGGTCCGATTGAACAGTCGAAAAATGCAGGATTGCCCAAACGATTGCCGCCAGAATCAGCAGGGCAATCGCGGTCGGCAACGCGACCTCGCGAATCAATGCATTGCTGGTCTCGGATCTGTCCATGCCTGCCCCGCGGTGATGAGCACGAATTTATTGGCAAGGCGTTAGGACGCTCTTAATCGAGCCGGAGAAATTCTATCCAATTTGAATGATTTAAATCCATATCGGAGCAATCCAGTTGCGGCGCGGGTTAGGCCTTCTTGCCGAGCTCGCGCCAACTTTTTTCGCTGACTTCGACGCCATGCTTGTCGGCGGCTTTCTTGATTCGCCGCCACGCCGCGTCGCGTTCGTCATCGCTGACCCCTTCAACCTGGTCGAACCGGGCAATAGCATTGCGTACGTGGCTGGCGTCGTGGATCGGTTCCTTGCGCTCCTTGGGGAACGCGAACTTGTCGCTGTCGATATGGTCGCGCTGGGCTTCGGTAAGTTTGGTCATCGCCGAATCCTTTCGTCTTGCAACAACGCGCCGGGAGCCAAAGCGTGGCATGAAATGAGCCCCGGCGCTTCGGGGAGGGGATCAGCCGAAGCGCCGAGGCTCATGCTGCGATCGTCGCCCGGGGCGCGAATCGCAGGGGGTGAAGCGGCAGGGGGCGACCGCTCGACCCTTCGTAATCAGGCGGCGAGGCGCAGCGTGTGGCCGAGCGCCAGCCCAAGCGATTCCTCGCGCTGTTCGGGGCTCACCGCGAGCCCTTCGGCGAGCACGAATTCCGGCTCGATGCCGAGGAAGTTGAACGCCGCCTTCAAATAGCGTTCGACGAACTCGAAGCCCGCCGCCGGCTGGCCCTCGCCGTAGAACCCGCCGCGCGCCAGGGCGATGATCACGCGCTTGTCGCCGACTAGGCCCTCGGGGCCGTTCTCGGTGTAGCGGAAGGTGGTGCCGGCAATCGCAATGCGGTCGAACCACGCCTTGAGCTGGCTGGGGACGCCAAAATTGTACATCGGCGCGCCAATCACGATCGTGTCCGCGGCGAGGAACTCGTCGAGCACCGCGGTGTCGGCGAACGCCGCGAACGTCAGGTGCGGCAGCGGGTTGGCGGCGAGGTCGCGATACACGATTTCCTCGCCCCACTGGGCGCCCTTCAATTGCTCAACGATGGACGCCGTCAGCTGGCGGCTGGCGCTGTTTTCGCCATTGATGCTGCTGTCGATATGCAAGATAGTCACTATTGCCTCCTTGGTATAGATTTGTTACCGAGGCACCCTAAATAACCACCAGCGAATCGCTCGCAAGAACGCACTTTTTTGTGGTGGACGAACAAATTTGTGGTGTGGGAACACCGCTGTGCCTGGAGACGGATGATGAAGGACCCGAGCAACCCCGTATGCCGCACGATCAGCACCCTGCTGTCGCGGATCGGCGACAAATGGACGGTGCTGGTCGTCCAGACCCTGGGCAGCGGATCGAAGCGCTTCAACGAGCTCCGGCGCGAGATCCCAAGTGTGTCGCAACGGATGCTGACGCTGACCCTGCGCAACCTCGAGCGCGACGGCATCGTCAACCGCACCGTCACCCCGTCGATCCCGCCGCGCGTCGATTATGAGCTGACCGAGCTCGGCCAGTCGCTGCAGGTCCCGATTTGCGGGCTCGCCAATTGGGCGATGAACAATGTCGAAGCGATCCACGGCGCCCAGGCGCGGTTCGACGCCGAGCACGACAAGGCCGAGGCCGCGTGAGCACTGCGCCCGGGCCGGCGACGATCGAGACCCTGCTTGCCCAGGGCGACGACTATGCCGCCCGGAACGACGCCAAGGCCGCGACCAGCTTTTATCAGGCAGCGCTTAGGTCCGCACAATCGCGCCCGATCGATCCCGCGACCCACGCCCGGCTGACCACCGCCGCCAGCTACCTTCGCCAGCAAGCGGAAGCCTACACCGCCGCACTCCGCCATGTTGTCGACAGCCGGCCGGCGGCACCCGAAGGGACCGATCGCCTGCGCCACGCGGTCGACATCCTGACCGGTAAGCGCGAGCTGTTCCTCCAGGGCCCGACGATGCTTTATTATCCCTATCTCGCCAATCGCCAGTTTTTCGAGCGCGAGGAATTCGCCTGGGTTCCGGCGCTCGAAGCGCAAACCCTCGCGATCAAGGCCGAGCTCGAAGGCCTGCTCCGCGACGGCGCCGACTTCCAACCCTATGTCGAGGATGAGGCCGATCGCCCCCACCGCGAATTCCACGGCCTTCACGGCGATACCAGCTGGTCGGCATTCTATCTGTGGAAGGACGGCCAGCCGGTCGCGGAGAACGCACGGCGCTGCCCGGCGACAATGGCCGCGCTTGACCAGGTGCCGATGACCCGGATCGGTACCCGCAGCCCCTCGGTCCTGTTCTCGAAACTGACCCCCGGCGCCCACATCCCGCCGCACCACGGCATGCTCAACTGCCGCCTGATCGGCCATTTGCCGCTGATCGTGCCCGCCGGCTGCTGGCTGCGCGTCGGCAACGAGACGCGGCAGTGGGAAGAAGGCAAATTGCTGATCTTCGACGACAGCTTCGAACATGAAGCGAAGAACCCGAGCAACGAGACCCGGGTGGTGCTGCTGTTCGACCTGTGGCGGCCCGAACTCGGCGAGGACGAGAAGGCCGGCATCTCGGCGATTTTCGACACCATCGACCGCTTCACCACGCTGCCGTCGGAGGCTTGAACCCTGACCTAGTCGAACTCTGTCCCGGCATGGGTCAGTGCCATCCCGGGCGTCGCCCGCGGCGCGGCCGATAGGGTAGCGGAAGCGCCGACGGCCCGATTGAGTGGGCGCTCCGAAGGACATGACATGAAGCATTTGGTGATCGCGACGGCACTGTTCGCATTGTCGGCCTGCGCCGACTTCCCGGCCGGGACCAAGACCGCGCCGGCGTTCCCCAACGACAATTTCGAACTGAGCCACAACACGAAAGCGCCCGGTTCACAGGAAGCGGCAACCCCGAGCCAGCTGGGGCGCTAAGCCCTTTCGCCGAAAAGCGACCTACAGTTTCGATCGATCCGAGGGCGTCCATGCCGCCGGCTCGACGTCGCGCCGGACCAGGCGAAGCGCCAGGCCCAATCCAGTTCCCACGGCGATGGCCACCGTCAGGTTGCTGGCAATGGTCAGGATCATCGTCAGGAACAATAGCGTTCGATCTCCGGTCCGCAGCGCCATCCGCTCGCGCCAACGCCCCGGCTCACTCATGATCCACGCGGTTAAGATCAGCAGGCCGGCCAGCGCCGGCATGGCAAGATAGCCGGTCAGCGATGCCCCGCTGAGGGTGAACAGGAGGATCGCGAGCGCGTGAACGATCCCCGCGACGGGCGTCCGACCGCCGGCGCGAACGTTGGTTGCTGTCCGGGCGATCGCACCCGTCGCCGGCAAACCGCCGAACAAGGGCGCCACGATATTGGCCGCGCCCTGTCCCAAAAGCTCGGCATTGGAACGGTGACTGCTCCCGATCATGCGATCGGCGACGATCGCCGACAGCAAAGATTCCACGCTGGCGAGGAAGGCGATGACGAAGGCCGCGGGCAGCAACTCGCTGATCCGAGCGACGCTGATGTGGGGAATCGAAGGCAGCGGCAGTCCCGCCGGAAGCGCGCCGAAGCGCGACGCGATCGTGTCGATCGGCAAATGGAAAACGGCGACCGCCGCCGACGCCGCCGCGATAACCAGGAGCGAACCCGGCAGCCAGGGAACGAGCCGGCGAAACGCGGCAATCCCGGCAATGGAGAAAATGCCGATACCGAGCGCGACCGGGTTCAGCGAAGCCCGCGCGCTCCACAGCGCCGGCAAAACCTGCACCAGGTCCGCCGAACCATGCTGGAGTGACAGGCCCAGCAGGTCCTTCAACTGACTGACGGCGATAATCACGGCGATGCCGATCGTGAAACCCTCGATCACCGGTTCCGGGACGAGCGCGATGAACCGCCCGGCGCGGAGCAGCCCGCCGATGACCAGGATCACCCCGGCCATCATCGTGGCGAGCAACAGGCCGTCGAAGCCATGCTGCTGAATGACGCCGTACACGACGACGATGAAGGCCCCCGTCGGACCGCCGATCTGGACCCTGCTGCCGCCGAGCAAGGAGATCAGGAAGCCGCCGATGATCGCGGTCACCAGGCCCGCTTTCGGTTCCGCGCCGGACGCGATGGCGATGGCCACGCTCAAGGGAAGTGCAACCAGGGCGACGGTAATTCCAGCAAGCGCGTCGCCGAAAAATAGGCGCCAGGAATACGCGCTCATGGTCGTCAGCAATTTGGGTTTCATGCATCCGCGCTAAGCGGCGGCGGCCGATTGTTCAACACGGGCCAAGCCGTCGGCGTCCTCGGATCGGACATTCGCTTCCGCGGCAACTCCGGGCGAAACTCAGGCAGGCTGCCGCCGAATAGGCGCGCGCCTCGTCAATCACTCGACAGCTGTAGCGCCATCCCCAGTTCTTCGACGTCGAGATCGCGTTCGAGGTTGTGGAGCACTTCGTCCTCGATCAGCCCGGCCCGGTGAATCCGCAGCAGTTCTTCGCGTCCGGCCGCGATCGACGTGAGCACGAGATCGATATGCGGGCGCATCTTCGCCATCGCTTGTTCGCTATCTTCAGCGAAGCGTTCGGTTCCCGCCAGGCGCCGCCGAGATTGCTCGAGCAATTGCGGGTGGATCAGCGTGCCGTCTGTTCCGTAAGCGCCAGCTTCGACGGCGGCAAAACGGGCGCGCGCAACCTGCGCCTCGCAGGTCGCCAGATCCATCTTCGCTGGCGGTTCGGCATCGACCGGCGCGACGCGGCGGATCATCCAGCCGAGGCTGGTTCCCTGGGCGACGACGGTGGCGAAGATCACCGCAAACGCGCACACCAGCATCAGGTCGCGCGCCGGCATCGCCGGCGGCAGGCTGAGCGCGATCGCCAGCGTGACGACGCCGCGCATACCGGCCCAGCTGAGGACCGTCGCCTGGCGCAATCCCAGCGGTCGCGCCCGGCGAATTCCGGCCGCACGCGCGAGCGTCAACAGCCCGTCGCTCCCGAAAATCCACGCAAAACGCGCAAAGATCACCGCCGCGACCACCCCGAGGATCGGCACCAGCATGGTCGAGGTCACCGCCCCGACGCCGCCGACGCGTTCCAGCACTCCGCGCAGCGAGAAACCAATCAGGATGAACACCAGCGCTTCGAGCAGGAACACCATCGTCTGCCAGAAAGCGCTGCCGCGGAGCCGCACCCGCGCCGGAAAGATCTGGTGCTGGTACCAGCCGAGGATCAGGCCGGCGGTCACCGTCGCGATCACGCCCGAGACATGCACGGTCTCGCCGGCAATGTAGGCGAGCCACGACATCAGCGTCGACGCGACGATGATCAGCGTCTGGTGGTTCAACTTCCGCACCGCGACCATCCACGCCATCCCGACCGCGGCGCCGACTGCCACACCGCCCAGCGCCAGGACGAAGAAGGTTTGAATGGCGGATCCGGCATCGAACATGCCGCTCAACGTCGCCACCACCGCGAAGCGGAAGAGCACGATGCCGGTCGCGTCGTTGAGCAGGCTCTCGCCCTCGAGCAACGCCAGCAACCGGCGCGGCAAAGTCACATTCTGCAGAATGGCGCGCGCCGACACCGCATCGGGCGGCGACACGATCGCGCCGAGCGCGAAGCACGCCGCCCACGGCAGCGCCGGCATCAGCCAGTGCACCGTCACCCCGACCACGAACGTCGTGAAAACGACGGCCCCGACGGCGAGCGAAAGGATCCCCGGCAGGTGCCGCCGAAACCGGCCGAACGCGGTGAAGTAAGCGCCATCCATCAGCAGCGGCGGCAGGAACAGGACGAGCGCCAGATCCGGGTCGAGCGCGACCGCTGGCAGGCCCGGAACGAACGCCAGCAGACCGCCGCCGACCAGCAGGGCCGTCGATGGCGGCAACTTCAGTTTCAGCGCCAGCCAGTGGAGCAGGATCACCACCGCCAGCAGCGTCAGGATCAGCTCAAAGGAAGCGACCGCACTCATCGGGCCGAGATGTTGCAAAAGCCCCGCCTTGTCGAGCGATGCGCCGGTATTGATGCGATGAAAATGCGTTTCGCTTTTCGCGCCAGTCGCGCTCGGCTAATCCCGCCCGATGCTCAAGACCGTCACCACCGACATCGCCGCGCTCAAACTCCTCGACGAACGGCTGCGCTGGCTGTCGGCGTGGACCATCCACCACGCCAACCACCTCCGCGACAGCGCCGACGGCTTGAAGGTCGGCGGCCACCAGGCAAGCTGCGCGTCGATGACCGCGATCATGGCCGCGCTCTATTTCCACGCGCTCGGCGAACATGACCGGGTCGCAGTCAAACCCCATGCCGGGCCGGTGCTCCACGTGATCCATTATCTGCTCGGCTCCCAGACCCGTGAGGCGCTCGAAAATTTCCGCGGCTTCGGTGGCGCGCAGAGCTATCCCAGCCGGACCAAGGACCAGATCCCGGTCGACTTCTCGACCGGCTCGGTCGGCCTCGGCGTGGCGGTCACGCTCTTCGCCAGCCTCATCCAGGATTATCTCACCGCCCACGGCCGGCTCGACGAGCAGGCCCGCGGCCGCTTCGTCGCGCTGATTGGCGATGCCGAGCTCGACGAGGGCAATATCTACGAAGCGCTGATCGAGGGCGCCAAGCACGACGTCCGCAACCTGTGGTGGATCATCGACTACAACCGCCAGAGCCTCGACGCGACCAGCGCCGACCGCATGTTCGAGCGCTTCGACGAGATTTTCCAAAGCTGCGGCTGGCGGGTGGTCGAGCTGCGCTACGGCAAACGCCTCAAGGCCGCGCTCAACAAATATCTCAAGCTCAAGGCGTGGTTCGAAGCCCTGCCCAATGCCGAGCTGTCGGCGCTCCATTATCAGGGCGGCGCGGCGTGGCGGACGCGAATCGCCGCCGAACTCGGCAAAAGCGTCGCGGCCTTCCTCAAGGATCACGACGACGCCGCGCTCGCGGCTTTGTTCACCGATCTCGGCGGTCATTGCTTGGAGAGCCTGGTCGAAGCGTTCGACGCGGCACAGGACGACGTGCCCACCCTGTTCATCGCCTGGACGATCAAGGGCTACGGCCTGCCCTTCGCCGGCCACAAGGACAATCACGCCGGGCTGATGAACCCGACGCAATTGGCCGCGCTGCGCGAGGCGATGGGCGTGCGCGAGGGCCACGAGTGGGAGCCGCTCGAAAGCGTCGGCGACAATGCCCGGCCGGGCGTTGAGTCGCTGATCGAGCGCAGTCGCATCCTCCGCGAAAAGCGCGCCCGCGCGTTTGGCGGCGTGACTATCCCGGCGCTCCCCGCCCCAGCCGGCGACGAGCAATCGACCCAGGCGGCGTTCGGCCGCATCCTGCTCGATTTGTCGAAAGCTGGCGGCGACCTCGCCGACCGCATCGTCACCACCTCGCCCGACGTCACCGTCTCGACCAACCTCGGCGCGTGGGTCAACCAGCGCGGCCTGTTCCGCCGCGACGCGATCGGCGACGTTTTCGTGAAGGAAAAGATTGCTTCTGCGCAAAAATGGTCGTCCGACAAAAAAGGCCAGCACATCGAACTCGGCATCGCCGAAAACAATCTGTTCCTGATGCTCGCCGCCGCCGGGCTCGCCGGCGACCTGTTCGACACCCGCCTGTTCCCCATCGGCACGCTTTACGATCCATTCATCGCCCGCGGCCTCGATGCCCTCAATTACGCCTGCTACCAGGATGCGCGCTTCCTGCTCGTTGCGACCCCGAGCGGGATTACGCTCGGCGCGGAAGGCGGCGCGCACCAGTCGATCAACCCGCCGCTGATCGCCCTCGGCCAGCCCGGCCTGCGCCATTACGAACCGGCCTTCGCCGACGAACTCGCAGCGATGATGCAGGAAGCATTCCGGCTGATCGACGATCCCGCCGGCGAAAGCACCTATCTGCGCCTGTCGACCCGCACCGTCGCCCAGGTCGAGCGCCCCGACGACAATTGGCGCGAAGGCGCGCTCCAAGGCGCTTACTGGCTTCGTCCCCCCGCGCCCGGCGCCGAGGCCGCGATGGTCGCCATGGGCGCGGTGATGCCCGAAGCGCTCGCCGCCTGGGACGAGCTTTCCCCTGACATCCCCGGCCTCGGCCTGCTCAGCATCACCTCGCCCGACCTCCTCCACCGCGGCTGGACTGCGGCGCAGGCGGCCCGATGGGGCGGTGAGCGCAAGCCGAGCCATGTCGAGCAATTGCTGTCCGACCTGGCGCCTTCCGCCGGCCTCGTCACCCTCGCCGACGCCGCGCCGGCATCGCTCTCATGGCTCGGCGGCGTGCTTGGTCAACGTGTGGCGTCCTTGGGGGTTGAGCGCTTCGGCCAGACCGGCAGCCTGCCCGACCTCTACGCCGCCTACCGCCTCGACGGCACCGCGATCACCGAAGCCGTTGCCGAGTTGCTGCTCCCTGCCTAGAGCGGGCTGATGGCTGGGCGCTATTTCGACGAATGGCAGATCGGCGACCGCGTCGAACATGCGGTGCGGCGCACGGTGACCGAGACCGACAACGTCCTGATTTCGACCCTGACCCACAATCCGCAGCCGATGCATCTCGACCATGAAGCCGCGGCTGCATCCGAATTCGGCAAGCCGCTGGTCAATTCGGTCTACACCTTCGGCCTGATGATCGGGGTCAGCGTCGCCGACACCACGCTCGGCACCTTGGTCGCCAACCTCGGCTACGACGCGCTGAGGTTCCCCAATCCCGTCTTCGCCGGCGACACCCTGCGCAGCGAGACCGAGTGCATCGCGCTGCGCGAAAGCAAATCGCGGCCAAACGCCGGGATCGTCACCTGGGCCCACCGCAGCTTCAACCAGCGGGACGAGCTGGTGTGCGAATGCACCCGCACCGCGCTCCTGCTCAAACGGCCGTCATGACGCCGCGCAGCTGGCTGTTCGTGCCGGCGGACAGCGAAAAGAAGATCGCCAAAGCGCTCGACAGCGAGGCCGACGCGATCATCTTCGACCTCGAAGACAGCGTCGCACCGACCCAAAAAGCGATCGCCCGCGACATCCTCAAGGCCCTACCCAAGCGGTCCAACGGCCCGCAATGGTGGGTCCGGGTCAACCCGCCAGGGTCCGAGTTCCACAAGGATGATTTGAAGCTGATCGGCAGCGCCTACGTCCACGGCATCGTCCTGCCCAAGGCCGAAAGCGGCGCTGACGTGACCCAGCTCGCGCACCGCACCGGCAACATCCCGGTGCACGCGATCGTCACCGAGACCGCCGCCAGCCTGTTCGGGCTGTTGTCCTACCGCGACCTCAAGTCGCCCCTCGTCGCGATGAGCTGGGGCGCCGAGGATCTGTCGGCGGCGATCGGCGCATCATCCAAATATGACGCCGACGGCGCGCTCAGCTTCACTTACATGCTCGCCCGCTCCTTGTGCCTCGCCGGCGCCGCAGCGGCGGGCGTCCAGCCGGTCGACGGCGTATTCGCCGACTTCAAGGACAACGCCGGGCTCAAGGCCGAAGCCGAAGCCGCGTCCCGTGAAGGCTTCACCGGCAAACTCGCCATCCATCCGGCGCAGGTCGCGATCATCAACGCCGCCTTCACCCCATCCGCCGACGACGTCCGCCACGCCGCGGAAATCGTCGCCGCGTTCGAGGCACAGCCCGACGCGGGGGTGCTATCGGTCGGTGGCAAAATGGTCGACCGGCCGCATCTCATCCAGGCGCGCCGCGTTTTGGAACGATCCCGACAGGAGGCTTAACATGGCCACGACCGCAGACCCGCAACCCGCGAACCCTCAGGAAGCCAGCAACCGGCCCACCCCCGCCAAAGGCTGGGGCACCGACGCCCCCGACCAGCCCCTACGGCCGATGGACTTCGAACGCCGCGCGCTGCGCGCCAACGATGTCGCGATCAAGATCACCTACGCCGGCATCTGCCACAGCGATCTCCACACCTGCCGCAACGATTGGCACAACAGCCAATATCCGGTGATCCCGGGCCATGAGATCGTCGGCACGGTCACCGCGATCGGCCCCGAAGTCACCCGCCACCAGGTTGGCGATACCGTCGCCGTCGGCTGCATGGTCGACAGCTGCATGGAATGTGACCAGTGCCTCGCCGGCTGGGAAGTGTTTTGCCGCAAGGGCTGCGTCCAGACCTACAACAGCGCCGATTATCACGACGGCACGATCTCCAAGGGCGGCTACACCGACCATATCGTCGTCCGCGACCATTTCGTGCTGAAGGTGCCCGCGGACATGGACCCGGCGCTGACCGCGCCGTTGCTGTGCGCGGGCATCACGACCTATTCGCCGCTCCGCCAGTACAATGTCGGCCCAACCACCAAGGTCGCGGTCGTCGGCCTCGGCGGCCTCGGCCACATGGGCGTCAAGCTCGCCGCGGCGATGGGCGCGCACGTGACCATGATCACCACCACCCCGGCCAAGGGCGAGGACGCGCGTCGCCTCGGCGCGCATGACGTGATCATCTCGACTGACGCTGGGCAGATGACCGCCGCCGCCACGCGCTTCGATTTCATCCTCAATACCATTCCGGTGCCGCATGAAATCGACGGCTATCTCCAGCTGCTCGGGCGCTCGGGGCGGATGGTGATCGTCGGCGCCTTGACCCAAATGCCGCCGTTCATCGGCGCCAACCTCATCTGGTGGAACCGCGCGGTCGGCGGATCGGCCATCGGCGGCATTCCCGAAACGCAGGAAATGCTCGATTTCTGCGCGGCCGAGGGCATCTACCCCGATTGCGAGATGATCCGCATGGACCAGGTCAACGAGGGCTACGAGCGCTTGCTCAAGAACGACGTGCGCTACCGCTTCGTGATCGACATGAGCCATGGCGTGTGAGCGAAGCGGTCCATCCCGTCCCCACTGGCTTCAACGCCCGCATCGGCCCGGCCGAGCTCGCCGAACTCAACCGGTTCGCCGAATCTGACCCCGACGAATTCTGGCTCGAGCAAGCCAAAAGGCTGACCTGGAACAGGTTCCCGAAGCAAGCCGGCGACTGGTCGTTCGACGAAGCGAATTTCGGGATCAAATGGTATGCCGACGGCGAGCTCAACCTGTCGGTCAATTGCCTCGATCGCCACCTCGCCGAACACGGCGACCGCACCGCCCTGATCTTCGAACCCGACGAACCCGGCGCGGGCCACGCCTGGACCTATCGCGAGCTGTACGAAGAGACCTGCCGCTTCGCGAACTTGCTGCAGCAACGCGGCATCCGGCGCGGCGACCGGGTGATGATCTACATGCCGATGATCCCCGAGGCGGCGGCGGCAATGCTCGCCTGCGCCCGCATCGGCGCGATCCATTCGGTGGTGTTCGGCGGCTTCTCGCCCGAGAGCCTCCACGGCCGGATCGTCGATTGCCACGCCTGCGCGGTGATCACCGCCGACGAAGGCGTGCGCGGCGGCAAGCATATCCCGCTCAAGCGCAACGTCGACGCCGCGCTCGAGCAGCGCGACGTTCCGACGGTGATCGTCGTCACCCGCACCGGCGCCGCCGTGCCGATGAAGGATGGCCGCGATGTCGCTTACTCGTCGGTCCGCGGCGGCCTCGCGACCGATTGCGAACCCGCGGTGATGAACGCCGAGGACCCTTTGTTCATCCTCTACACCTCGGGCTCGACCGGCCAGCCCAAGGGCGTGGTCCACACCACCGGCGGCTATGGGGTGTGGGCGGCGACGACCTTCGACTGGGTGTTCGATTACCGGCCCGACGACATTTTCTGGTGCACCGCCGACATCGGCTGGATCACCGGCCACAGCTATGTCGTTTACGGCCCGCTGATCAACCGCGCGACCAGCGTGATGTTCGACGGCGTCCCCAATTATCCCGATTTCGGGCGGTTCTGGGATACGGTCGACCGCCTCGGCGTGACCATCCTCTACACCGCGCCAACCGCGATCCGGGCGATCGAACGCGAGGGCGACGACTGGGTCACGCGCCATTCGCGCCAGTCGCTGCGCTTGCTCGGCACGGTTGGCGAGCCGATCAATCCGGACGCATGGGAATGGTATTGGCGCGTGGTCGGCGATGGCCGCTGCCCGATCGTCGATACCTGGTGGCAGACCGAAACCGGTGGCGCGCTGATTTCCCCCCTCCCCGGCGCAACCCCGATGAAACCGGGCAGCGCGACCCAGCCGCTGCCCGGGATCAAGCCGCTGCTGGTCGACGCGAACCACAACATCCTTGAGGGCGCGACCAGCGGCAACCTCTGCCTCGCCGCGTCCTGGCCGGGCCAGATGCGCACCGTCTGGGGCGACCATGAGCGCTTCTTCCAGACCTATTTCACCGCTTACCCCGGCCTCTATTTCACCGGCGACGGCTGCCGCCGCGACGACGACGGCTATTATTGGATCACCGGCCGCGTCGACGACGTCATCAACGTCTCCGGCCACCGCGTCGGCTCGGCCGAGGTCGAAAGCGCGCTGGTCGCCCATCCTAAGGTCGCCGAGGCGGCGGTCGTCGCCTTCCCCCACGACATCAAAGGCCAGGCGATCTACGCGTTCGTCACGCTCAATGCCGGCGAAGAAGGCGACAACGCGCTACGCAAGGAACTGATCCGGGAAGTCCGCAAGGACATTGGCGCGCTCGCCGCGCCGGAGAAAATTCAGTTCGCACCCGCATTGCCCAAGACCCGCTCGGGCAAGATCATGCGCCGCATCCTCAGGAAAATCGCCGAGGGCGCGACCGACGGCTTCGGCGACACCTCGACCCTGGCCGACCCCAGGGTCGTCGACGCGCTTCTTGCAGGACGGCAATAAGGCTTTATCCCTCTCCCCGGGGAGAGCGCGATGGCGAGCCTGGCCGAGTCACAACAGCAAAAGCCGTGGGGCATGGCCCGCGTGATCATTGCCTCGTCCGCGGGCACCGCGTTCGAGTGGTACGACTTCTTCATCTTCGGCAGCCTCGCGCCGGTCATTTCCAAGGTGTTCTTCGCCGGTCTGGAGCCGACGCAGGCGCTGATCGCCGCGCTGGCGCTGTTCGCCGCCGGCTTCGCCTTTCGCCCGTTGGGCGCGATCATTTTCGGCGTCGTCGGCGACCGCCTCGGGCGCAAGGGGGCGTTCCTCGTCACCGTCAGCCTGATGGGCGCGGCGACCTTCCTCATCGGCCTGCTGCCGACCTACGCCCAGGCCGGAACGCTGGGGACCTGGCTGCTGATCGTGCTGCGCATCCTACAGGGGATCGCGCTCGGCGGCGAATATGGCGGCGCGGCGATCTACGTCGCCGAACATGCGCCCAACGACAAGCGCGGCGCCTCGACCGGCTGGATCCAGGCCTCGGCCTCGTTCGGGCTGCTCGCGGCGCTACTGGTCATCGTCACTGCCCGGACCAGCGTCGGCGAAGATGCGTTCGGCGTGTGGGGCTGGCGCATCCCGTTCCTGGTCTCCGCGGTGCTGCTCGCGATCTCGGTGTGGATGCGGGCCAAGCTCGCGGAAAGCCCGCACTTCGCCAAATTGCAAAAGGACGGCGAAATATCCCGCGCGCCGCTGCGCGAAGCCTTCGCCGAACGCGCCAATCTGAAGCGCGTGCTGGTGGCCTTCTTCGGGATCGCCGCCGCCCAGGGTGCGGTCTGGTATTTCACCTTCTTCTATCTGCAGCTGTTCCTCGAAAAATCGCTCGGGCTCCCGGCGCAAACCAAGGACCTGCTGCTGATCGTGATGACCGTCGTCAGCGCGCCGCTCTACGTCTATTTCGGCTGGCTCAGCGATCGCATCGGCCGCAAGCCGGTGATGGTCGGCGGGATGGTGCTGGCACTGGTCCTGTACTTCCCCGCGTCGCACTGGATGGCCACCGCGGCGAATCCGGCGCTAGTCGCCGCCCAGCGGGTCACTCCAGTCATTGTCGAAACCGATCCCGCGACTTGCTCGGTGCAGTTCGACCCGGTCGGCACGGCCAAGTTCGTCAGCGCCTGCGACATCGCCAAGTCGGCGCTGGTCACCAAAGGCATTTCCTACACCACGCGGCAGTCAGCCGACGGCGGCACCCGGGTCGTCGCCGGCGGCCAGTCGGTGCTGATCGCCGGCGGCGCCGGCCTGGCCGCGGCGGACCTCAAGGCGTTCAAGGCCAAGGCCAGCGACGAAATCGGCGCGGCGCTGCAAGCGGTCGGCTATCCCAAATCGGCCAATCCCGGCCAGACCAGCATGACCATGCTGATCCTGATCCTGCTGGCGTTCGTCGTCGCCGCGACCGCGCTCTACGGCCCGCAAGCCTCGGCCCTGGTCGAGATGTTCCCGACCCGCGTCCGCTACACCGCGATGTCGCTGCCCTATCACGTTGGGACCGGCTGGGTCGGCGGCTTCCTGCCGGTCACCAGCTTCGCCTTGGTCGCCGTGACCGGCAATATTTACGCGGGCCTGTGGTATGCGGTCGTGTTCACCGCGGTGCCGGTGATCGTCGCGCTGCTGTTCCTCAAGGAGACGGCCGGCAAGCCGCTCGAAGAGTGCTGAACCAAATGAAAAAGGGCCCGGCGTTGCCACCGGGCCCTCCCTGCTCCAACGGCCACGATTAGAAGCCGTAGTTGAAGCTCATCGTCAGCACGCGGACCTTATAGTCCTGCTTGAAGAAGTAGCCGCTGGGATCGCCAACGTCGTACATGACCTCATGCCGCTTCGCGCCGAACTCGTAGTGGCTGTAGTCCAGTCCGACGGTCGACTTGCCGATCGCCCAGGCGGCGCCCAAACCGAGCACGTAGCCGGTCCGGTCACCCTTGCCCCTGAAGAACTCGTTCGATCCGTCGGTGTCGCCAAAACGCTGCTTCGCGTCCGAACGAGCAAGGCCGCCGGTGACAAAGGCCGCGAGCTTGCCCTGCGCAATACCGAGCTTGCCACGGACCGACCCGAGGAATTTGACCTTGGTGCCGATGGCGTACTGCGGGTTGCTCGGGTCGGCACTGGTCTCCTGGTGCGTATCGATCTTGCCGAACGACGCCTCGGCCATGACGCCGGCGAGCAGATTGCCCGAGAGGAAGTCATAGCCGGCGCGAAGACCAACGAGCGCCCCACGATCGCTGGTGATCGAGCCTGACGTATTGGTGTACCAATAATCCTCGTCGACATGGACGTCGTCGACCTGGCCGATCGATCCCTGGATACCGGCATAGGGCCCACCGAACGGAGCCGGAGCCGCATTGGCGGCGGCGCCGCTTGGGCGACCGAAGCCATAGTTGAGGCTCAGCATCAGCGAGCGGGCCTTATAGTCCTGCTTGAAGAAATAATCGGTCGGCGTGCCGTCGGACTCGAGGACCTCATTGGTCTTCGAACCGAACTCGTAATGGCTGTAGTCGAGGCCGATATTCATGCGGTTGTTGAGCGCATAAGCCACGCCGAGGCCGAGGACGTAACCGGTGCGATCGGCCTTGCCGTCGAACACTTCGCCACTGCCGTCGGTCTCGCGAAACCTGTGCTTGCCGTTCGAAAAGGCGAGTCCGCCAGTGGCGAAGGCGGCGAGGCGGCCGTCAGTCAGGCCGAGCTTGGCGCGCACCGAACCGAGACGCGAAACGCGCGTACCGATGGCGTAATGGTCGGGACTTCCGCTGCCGCCGCTGCTGGCTTCGCCAAACGCATTGAGCTTGCCGATCGAGCCTTCGGCGAGGGCACCCACCAGCGCCTTGCCGAACACGGCGTCATAACCGACGCGGAGGCCAAACTGACCGCCGCGGTCGCTGTTCTCAAGGCCGCCGATCTGGTCGTACCAATAATCCAGATCGTCCGAACGGTCGTCGACCTGGCCGACGCCGGCCTGGACGCCGACGTACGGGCCGGCAAACGGCGACTTTGCGGCAACGTCCTGGGCGTTAGCCGCAGACGACAAGGCGAGCGCGGCAGCGCCCGCCAAAAGATGCAATTTCATGATTTCCCCTTTGGTGCTTTTATTACTTAGCGCCGCGCCTAGACGGCGCGAATCGTCAAGTAAATCAATAATTTTGTGCGGTGCACCTAACTTAGGTAAAGTCTGATTGTTAATGATTACTTGCCCGTTATGAGCACCAATGGATGTCGATCGGCTGCTCGGCTTCGGCCAGCACACGCCCGATCGGCAGCTTCGATGAGTGCCCGTCGGCAATCGCCTGCTCGAGGATTTCGCGCTTCTTGTCGCCGGTGACGGTGATCAAAATCGTCCGTGCCGACAGGATCGCGGCCCGGGTCAGCGTCACCCGTGCGACCGGCGCTTCCGCTGGCAGCGGATCGGGCATGACCCCGACCGCGCGCCGTGCCTTGGGTGCGTCGAGGGCGTCCTGCAGGTCGGGCCCGGTGAAGATCGACGCAGTATGCCCGTCCTCGCCCATGCCCAGCCACACCAGATCGGGCGGCCACGACAGGTCCTGGAGCCGCGCATCGGCAGAATTGCCAGCCAGCCGGTAGTCGGCGATCTCGGTTGCGATCGGGATCACCCGGGCGCCGGTTGGCAGAAACGCCTTGGCGATCGCGCGGACGTTCGACAGCTCACTGTCCATCGGCACCAGCCGGTCATCGGTCGGGATGATCGTCAGCCGCTTCCACGGCAGGCTCTACGCGGCGAGCTTGGGGAAGATCGCCGGGCCGGTACGCCCGGCCAGGACCGCGATCAGCGAGGCGTTGCGCGCTTCGACCGCGCTGTCGATGATGAACCCGACGTCGCCCGCGACAGCGTCGGCGAGCTCGTCGATCGTCTCATAGTCCCACCATTCGGCTTCGATCATGGCGCGCGCCCTCTCCTTCGCCCGCGCCCTAGGAAGGCTAGCGGCCGATGTCGACCTGCTTGTAACCGAACCACGCCGAAACGGGCGCACCGCGGGCGTCGAGCGCGGGGCGGAACTGGCCGCGCTGCATGATCAGCGCGCAGGTCCACTGGTCGATCGACGGGCTGCCGAAACCGCGCATCACGTCGCATCGGCTGGGCCGCCCGTTGGCCTCGATCCGCAGGCGGAGGAAGACGATTCCGCCACGCGGCCAACTGGCCCGCACCGCGTCCGGATAGTCGCGGCCGCTAATCCCGCGGATGAGCGCGACCGGGACAGCGACTCCCCCACCACCGCCACCCGATCCGTTTCCGCCGGCGCCGCTGCCGTTGCCCGTTCCGATCCCGCCCGCACCCGTGCCGGGACCGCGCACATTGGAAGCCCCTTGAGTCGGCGCAGCGCCCTGCCGCGGCGTTTCGGCCGCAGCGATCGGCTGTACCGGCGGCGTTTCGATTTTCGGCTTGGGCGCAACCACCGGGGTCGCTTCGCTCTTGATGTTCTTGGGCGCCGATCCGCCTTCCTTATCCTTGGGCTTCGGCTGCTGCTGCCTCTGTTGCGGCGGCGGAGGCGGCGGCTTCGGCACGTCGACATCAAACACACGCAGCGCCGCCTGCGGGTCGGTCAGGTCGATCTTGCCCGACATGTGCAGGAATACGAACAGCAACGCCGCGTGAATCGCGACAACCGCCGCAATCGCGCCGCCTTTGTCTTTCGCGTCGAGGTCAGTCCGATACGCCACGCCCGGTCAACGCGGTTCGCGGCCAGGCGTTGCGGCGCCGGAATGGATAGGGATTAGACGAGCCGGGTGCTCTTGCGACCGCCGCCATGGCTGGCCTTGCCGCCCTTGCTCGCGATCTCGCGCTGCTTCTCCGGGCTCATCGCCGCAAAGCCGCGCTTCGCTCCGCTGCCTGGACTGTTCGTCGCCATGCTCGCCTCCGTTATCAGTGACTGCGCTGCCCAACGCATCGGCGGCCTTGCGGTTCACGCGTTTTACCGATTTAAGAAACGGCGGTTTTCAGGGATTTCGGATGCCCGCTGGCGCGTTGTAGCAGCAACGGGCTCAGCGCCGATGATCGCAATTCCAGGGACGGGCCGTCGCGAATGGAGCAGCCTGCGGACACGGGAAGCGACCGACCGTCCAATCCGTTCCGGAGGCTTCGCCGCCCGCGTATTTCTACGCAAGATCAAGATGCCGGCCACCGACGCATTCGCCGCCGCTTTGGAAATGTTTTCTGACTCTTAGCGCCTGCTTAACCATGCCTTTTAGCCGCGTCTTTCCCTTGTCCTGCGACAACCATGGCCATGAACAAACAGGCCATCAAGCACACGCTGATCGTGCTCGCCGGATCCGCCGCCGCGGTAACCATGTCGTCGCCCGCCGCGGCGCAGTCATTCAGCAAGACTGAAGCGATCCTCGGCGGCCCGAGCGCACTCGATGCGCTGAAGGCCCAGCAGAGCGGATTGCCTGTCGCGGCCACATCCGCCCCCGCCCCGATCCCGGCGTCCCTGACCTATTCGAGTCCGCAATTCGTTCCGACGATCCTGCGCGACCGCCCGGCGATCAGCCCGGGCGTCGGCAACGGCCGCCCCGATGTTTTCGGCAGCGTCGCGCTGCGCGTCGGCCATACCCAGCTCGACGCCCGCTGGCAGCGCGTCGCGCATTCCGGCGTCAGCGGCGCTGCGGCCGCCTACGCGTCGTCGCTCCACGGCAAGGACGCGTTCGAGCGGCTCGAAGCGGTCAATTGGTACGTCAACAAGCGCGTCCGCTTCACCGACGACATTCGCCAATATGGCCGGGCCGATTATTGGGCGTCGGCCAATGAAACCCTGAACCGCGGCCGCGGCGATTGCGAAGACTTCGCCATCGCCAAGCTGCAGATGCTGCGCCGTGCCGGGGTCGCCGACAAGGATCTCTATCTGGTGGTGGTCAAGGATCTCGTCCGCCGCGCCGATCACGCGATCCTCGTCGTCCGCGCCGCCGGCCACATGTACGTGCTCGACAACGGCACCGATCAGTTGCTCGATAGCGAGAGCGTCAGCGATTACCGCCCGGTCATCACCTTTGCCGCCGTCGGCGCGACCTGGACCCACGGCTATCGTGTACAGCGTGCTCCAATGAACATCGCCAGTGCGGAAAAGCCGGTGCTGACCCCGGCGGCGGATACCGGCCGCTAAGAGATCAGCGCTCGCGCAACGCCTCGCTGCGCGCTTTTAGAACCGGCTTCAGCAAATAGGTCAGGATGCTCTTGCGCCCGGTGATGATCTGGGTGTCGGTCATCATGCCCGGGGTGATCGGCATACGAATGCCGCGTGCCATAAGATAGGCCTTGTCGGTCTCGACGATCACCGTGAAATACGCCTGCTTTTCATTCTCGTCGTAGATCGAGTCCGCGGAAACCTGGACGACGCGGCCATCGAGCCCGCCATAGGTCGAGAAATCGAAAGCGGTGACTTTAACCAGGGCGCGGTCGCCGACCTTGATGAAGGCGATATCGCTCGGGCGGACGCGGGTTTCGACCAGCAATTTGTCGCCGAGCGGCACTACCTCCATGATCTTCTGGCCGGGCTGCACATATTGGCCAACCGTCGTCACCTGCACGTCGTTGACCACGCCGTCGACCGGCGAACGCAGTTCCCGTCCCCGCGCGCCGCGTAGCGTTTCCTGATTGACCGCGATCTTGGCCGCGACCTGGCTGCGCTCGTCGAGCGCTGACTGGCGGAACTCGAAACCGGCCTGGCTCGCTTGCGCCTGCGCTTCGCGCACCGCGGCCATGGCCTTGCCCTGCTGCTCGCGCGCGCCGGCGATCCGGCCCTGGAGGTCGATCACTTCCCGGCGTTTGTCCATCAAGTCGGTTTCCGGGACGATATGCTTGGCCGCCAGCGGCTCGAGCATCGCCACCTGCTTCTGGGCAAGCGCAAGGCTGCTCGTAAGGCTGTTGATGGTCGCGGCGGCTTCACCCGCTTCGCGGCGCGCCTGGTCGGCCGACGCATTGAGCGAAGCGACCTTGCTCCGGACCGCCGATTCACGGACCGACCGCAACGCATCTTCGCCGGCGCAATCGGTGCCCGAACACGCGACGGCCTGACCGGTGCCCTCAGAGGTCAAACGCGACACGCGCGCTTCGAGCGACTGGGTTTCCGCTTCGACCTGGCGGCTTTCGGGGCTGTCGAGCCGCGACAGCAGCTCGCCCTTTTTCACCTGCTGACCGGATTTGACCAGAATCTCACTGACCGTCGCCGGCTCGGACGCGGTGATCACCTGCAGCTTGCTTGACGGGATGACCTTGCCCTGCCCGCGCGTGACTTCGTCGACCTGCGCCAGGCTGGCCCAGATCAGGAACAGGCCGAAGGCGACGGCCGAGGCGACAATGATCATCCGCGAGCCGGTCATCGGCTTGCGGTGCTTGATTGCGGGTCCGATGAACGGAATGCTAGCCATGACTTACGCTTACTCCAGCTTTTAGCGGCCGGCGACTTCGATGACGCCGCCGGCGGCCGCGACCTTGGGAGCGGCGGGTTTGCCTTCTTGCGTCGCGATTAGTTTGGCCGCGTTGCTGCTGTCTTCGGGGCCAGGGATATGGAGCGTCCAGCCCTTGCTCGTGTCGAGCAGGCCGCCGACGTCATCGGGCGCGCGCTTGAGGACCGTTCCGTCGGTAATCGGGCCCGTCGGCGCGGCGACGGCATCATTCAACAGTCCCTGGCCGACGACTGGCGGCGGCGGGCGCAGCGACAAAGGATCGCGCGGTTCGCCAATGTAGCGGCCGGTAAAGGCGGCGGGCAGGCCCCAAGCACCCGGCCAGCGGTAGAAGATATGCTGACCGATCTGGGCAACCTTGCCGAGCAAAGGAGCCCAGCGCGGTGCGACATAATCGGCATGGTAGTGGGTCGCCTCGCCAACCGTCGTGTCGACGAAGCCGGAGAGTGCCGCGCGCGCGATTTCCTCGGCGCGAAGCCAGGCGTCGCGGGCTGGCTGACGATAGAGTGCGCCGTCGCAGACGAACGTGAACTGGCAGACGCGGCCGTTGCTTTGATAAACCACGCCGCACACCGACTTGGGGAACGCCGGGTGACGGAGCCGGTTGAGCACCACCTGTGCGACCGCACGGCGGCCTTCGACCGGCTCGAACCCGGCTTCGTAATAGACCGCCTGGGTCAGGCACAGCAGCGCCCGGCGCTGGTCGAGATTGTCGCCGGTCAGCGCGAATGGACGCGCCGCATTGACCGGCCCGCTTGCGAACGGCAGCGCGGCATTGATTACTTTTGCCTGCTCACCGACCGCCTGAACTTGGGTCGCTTCGATGCCGCTGGTGGCGCCGATCAATTGCGCCGCCTTGGTCGGCGTGATCGGCACGGTCAAAGACGCCGCATCGGCCGCGGAGCGGCCGTACAGCAGGCCCGCCGCAAGTGCCGCGACGATGGCCAGCGCAACGAACGCGCCGATCAGCGCCTCGATCCGCCGTCCGGCGATCGTCAGGCGGAACTGGTGGGCGAGCGCGGTCATTGCGGCGGCGCTTTCTGTTGGCTCGCGGCGGCATCGGTCAGGTGCTTGAGCACTTCGTCGCGCGGGCCGTCGGCAATGATTTTGCCACCATCGATCACGATCAAGCGAGTGAGGATCGACAGCATGTTGTGGCGGTGCGTGGCGACGACCAGGCTTTGGTCGGCCGTCAGCGCAGTCTTCAGATGCTCGATGAAATAGAGTTCGGTCTGGGTGTCCATCGAACCGGTTGGTTCGTCGAGGAACAGCATGTTCGACGGGCTGACGAGGGCCCGCGCCAGCACCAGCAGCGACTTCTGCCCGCCCGACAGGCGCGAACCGCGCTCACCGACCGGATAATCGAAGCCGGCGGCGTCGCGCGACAGGAAGATATCGGCGCCCGATCGCACCACGGCATCGATCAACTGGTTGTCGTCGGCCTTGGCCGCGCCGAGCATCAGATTGTCGCGGACGGTGCCGCTGAACACTTCGGCGTCCTGGGCAACGAACCGGAACGCGTCGCGCAACTGGTGCGGATGATACTGGCGGCTGTCGAGGCCATCGACCAGCATCTCGCCTTCGCCCGGCGCGTAAAGCCCGCACAGTACGCGGCCGAGGGTCGATTTGCCCGATGCGACGCGGCCGATGATGCCGATCCGGTCACCCGGATTGATCTTGAGGTTGATGCCGTCGAGCGAATCGCGCCCGGCATTGGGATAGCGGAACGACACGTTGTTCAGCTCGATATGCCCGGTGCGAATCTCGGGAACGATGCTGCGCATCGCGACTTGGCGTTCGTCCTGCTGCTCCATCATCCGCTGCAGCGAATCGAGCGTGGTGAAGGCTTGCTTGCCGCGGGTGATGAGGAACGCGAGCTGGCCGACCGGCTGCAGCGAGCGGCCCGACAACATGATGATCGCGATGATCGCGCCCATCGTCATCTCGCCTTCCTGGAAGCGGTAGAAGCCACCGATGAGAAGGCCAATGCTGATCAACTGCTGCGACACGCTGGCAAGATTGACGGCGACCGCTGTCAGGCGGCGCATCCGCTCGCTGGTCGCGGCCGACATCGCCGAATAGCGCCGCCAACGGCCGAGCATCTGGCCCTCGGCGCGGGCAGCCTTGAGCGTTTCCGCGCCTGCGATCGATTCGACCAGCACCGAATGCTGGAGGCTCGAATCGGCCTGCGCGTCGAGCGCAGCGCGGCCCATCGCTTTCTGCAGGCTGAGGCCCGCAACCAGCATCATGATAATCCCGGCGATCGGGACCAGCACCAGCCACCCGGCGAGGACCGTAATCAGCCCGAGGAACAGGACTAGGAACACAACGTCGACCGCCAGCACGACCGTGGTCGAGGCGAAGAAGTCACGCACCATTTCGAATTCGGAGACGCGCCGGGCGAAGGCGCCGGTGCTGCCCTGGCGCTCGGCCATCGGCAGGTTCATGACCTTCTCGAACAATTTCTGCGACAGTTTGGAGTCGAGCGTGCGCCCGACCTCGTCGATCAATCGCGACCGCGCGACCCGCAGCGTAAAGTCGAGGGCTAGCGCGAGCATCACGCCGACCGCGAGCACCCACAGGGTCGAAATCGACTTGTTCGGGATCACCCGGTCGTACACGTTCATCGTGAACAACGGCATCGCGAACGCCAGCAGATTGACGATCAGCGCCGCCAGCAGGACCGGCCAGAATTCCTTGCGGACCTTCCACACCTCGGCCCAGAACCAGTGCGAGCGCTTGGCCTTGTCCCACGGCCGCTCGCCTTCGCGTTCGCGGGTGGGGTCGGTTTCGACGACCACTGCGCGTCCGGTGTAGGCGGGCTCGATTTCGTCGAACTTGATCCACGTCGGCTCGGCGACGCCAGGCGCGTAGATCAGCCCGTCGCCGTCGCGCACTTCGATGAGCACCGCCGCGCGCTCGTCGTTGAGCTCGAGCACTGCGGGGCAAAGTCGGGACGGCCAGCCCTTGAGCCGCCGGGCAATCGATTCGGTCCGCATCCCCACCTGCTCGAGCGCCGGCTCGATCTGGTGGAACGGGAGCCGTCCGTCGTCAGCGAGGGCCAGACCCGCGCGGAGGAGGACCGGCGACGATGGCCGGTCCGCCTCCCGCGCAAGGAAGGTTAGGCAGTCGAGGACGGGGTCGATTTCACGCGACCGTTCCGCATCAAGCCAGTTCATGAAGCTCACGGACCGTCCTCTTGACCATTATCGGCCGGCCGGCGTTTCGGCCGGGGCAGCCGCAGCCGCCCCCGTCGTGGTCGCCGGAGCAGCCGTCGCCGCCGGGCCCATGGCGGGCATCGGGACGCTGTTTTCCTGGAGATCCGACGGCGGGATCGGGTTGACGTGGAACTGCTGACGCTCGTTGCCGACCGCCGCGCGCGGCATCGCCACGTTGAGGCAATCGATCAGCTTGTTGCTCGCCGCGAGCACGCGATATTGCGCATAGAGCTTCGCGAGACGCGCGGTCTCGGTCTGCGCCTGCACGTTGTAGCGCGAGTTCTGGGCGTCGAGCACGTCGAGCAGCGAACGGCGGCCGATGTTGAACTGCTCACGATAGGAGAGCAGCACGTCATCGGAAATCCGGGCCTGCGCTTCGAGCTCGCTGACCAGCGCAGTCTGGTTGGTCAGGCGGCTCCACGCAGTGCGCGTATCTTCCTCGGCACTGCGGGTGACCTCGAACAGCCGTCCATGGACCTGATCGGCCCGGTGCTGCTGTTCGCGCACGTTGGCTTCCTTGATGCCACCATTGTACAGTTCCCAGCGGATCACGCCCAACGCCTGCAGGTCGGTGGTGCGACCAGCAAAGCCGTCGATGTCGTGACCGGCCCGAGCCCGGCCCTCAAGCGTGAACTTGGGACCGATCGCGGCCTTGGCGGCCCGAATCTCTTCCTTTGCGGTGTTGAGATCGGCGACGGCTTCCTGGACTCGCGGATTGTTCTGCCGAGCCGAGTTTTCCGCATCCTCGAGCGAGGCCGGCATGCACTGCGACAGATCCGGCGGCAGCGACACGCTGTCGACCGGAATGCCGGTCAGCGTACGGAAGGTGATCGCCGCGGTATCGAGATCCTCGCGGGCCTCGGTCACGCGAGCACGCGCCGACTGCAAGCGCTCTTCGGCCTGCTGCTGGTCGGCGATGCTGATCGAGCCTTTCGACACGCCTTCGCGCAGGTCGCCGACGAGGCGTTCGTGGAACGTCACGTTGTCCTGGGCGATTGCGACCAGCCGCTGCTGCAGCAGATAGTCGATGTAGGTCCGCGAGACGTTGAGCGCGACGAATTCCGAACGCTCCTCGACGCGGGCGGCAGCGGCATCGGTGCGCGATGCCTGGCGCCGGATCTCGGCTTCGCGGCCGCCGCTGTCATAGAGCAGCTGGGTGATGATGAGGTCGCCCTCGATCGGATACAGGGTTTGGTCGGCGAGCCCGATCGAACGGCGGGTCGGGTTGCGCAGGCTGCGCACACCGGCCGATCCTTCGACCGAAACGCGTGGGTACCACAGGCCCTGGCCCTGCACCCGCTCTTCCTGGGTGGCCAGCCGGTTCGCGACCGCCTGCCGAATTTCAGGATTGGTGTTCAATGCCGCTTGTACGGCATCGCGCAGTTCCACGGCGAATGCTGGTGACGCACACAGCAGCACCGCTCCGGGAACGATCATCGTCCAGTGCTTCTTGTTCATGGTACCCCCTTCTGGTCGTTGCGGGGCCCCCACTGTCCACTCGTGGAAGCCCCGCGTTTTCGTCGAAAAAATTACGCGAAACTAAGCATGTGCCGGAGCAGCATCGGCGTGCATCGCCAGTGCCTCCATATGGAGCATCATCGGCGCGGCCGTGAAGCCGGCGAAAACGCCACTGTCCCCGTTTGGAACGGCCGCCGCGCCGTGGCTTGCCAGGGCTTCGAGCGCCGCATTCGCGCCGCCGTGACCCGGCAGTGCAGCCAATGCGCTGTCGATGGTTGCCTCACCGCCGCCGCCGTGCAAGGCGTCGGCAAGAACCTGGCCGACAACCTGATTATGCTGGGCGGCGCCGACGCTGCCGTTAGCGAGAGCCGCGAGCTGCGCCGCTGCCGGCATGACGATCGATGCCGCCGCAACCGCCGGGGCAACATTATGTGCCGCCGACTGAGTGCCGTCGAGCAACTCAGTTGGGGCGTGGCTCGACGGCGCATCATTTGCGACTGACAGCCCATGGGCGGTGCCCGCTTCGGATGCGTGGGACGCCGCGGACTGGGCCAGTGCCGGAGCAGCGCCACCGCTGGCGGCTGGCAACAAATCATTGCTCGCATGGTGGCCATTGAGTGCATCCACGGCGACCGGAGCGAACGCCTGCGTGTGCAGCCCCGCCGTGTCCAGACCGTGGTTGCCACCGACGGAGAAGCCCGCATGATCGCTCGCCGCGGCGAGAGCGTCCGAAGCCGCCAGACCAGCGGCTGCAAGCGCCCCGATTAGTGCGGTGTTGGTCGACAGAGCCGATGAAGTTCGAAGATCCTGCTCAACCGTGCGCGTGCCCGTCACAAACGCGGCGTCGGCGAGCGAGCCCGTCGATCCGTCCGCATTGGTATAGGTGCCAGTGCCCGCGACTTGGACGTCGCCGCCCGCCGCCGTGTAGCTGATCCCGTCAGTGCTGAGCGAGATGCTGGCAATGCCCTGCGCCGTAAGGGACTGCATCTCACCGGCATCAACCACGCCGTTGCTGTTGGCATCCTGCCACACCGCGAAGTTAGCGAAGTTGGCATCGGCCGAGGACAACTGCCCATCGCCATTGCTGTCGAACGCCGCCAGCGCCTGCAGGTCGGTGACGCCGCCCGAGCCGAACACGAACTCGCTAGCATTGTCGACAGTGCCATTATGATTGGCGTCGTTGACCAGAATGCCGTCCTGCGGGCTCGCCCAGGCCGTGGCAACCGAGCCACTGCCATAGTCGTAGTGTACGCCCGCATCGCTCGTCAGGAAGTGCACTCCGTCACCGTTGAGATCGAGCACCACCGGAGCGACCGTCGTGACGGCCGCACTCAGCGAGATCGGTGTCGTTCCGTCCACGGCCGACGTGACCGTCGCGTGGATAGTCTGCGAAACGGCGTCGAGATCGCCGTCCTTAACCGTCACGTTGAACGTCAAATCGGCGTTCTGGTTGGTCGTCGTCGTCGTCAGGAAGCCGATGTTCTGGATCTTGAACGGCTGGTCGCTCACGTCGGTCGAGAAGGCCTGAGTGGTGCTGTCCCAACCTCCCGAAGCACCGAGAGTCCCATTGAAGTTCTCGGCGGTTCCGGTGACGCCAGAGTCAGACCCTGCGATCTGCGCACCGACGATCACGAGGTTGGTGTTGCCGTTCTGATAGTCGTTGGCCTCGATGACAATCAGGCCATCGTTGTTGTCGAGCACGATGCCCGCATAGGCCGTCCCGGCGAGGGTCGCATTGCTAGTGATGATGTCGCCGTTCTGCACCATCAGCGCTACGGTCGTGTACTGGTGCGTGACGGTGTCATACAGCTTTAAGACGACAATCATGTCTTCCGTGCTGCCAACGCCGTCGAGTTCGATGAACATCGACGTCGCGTTGGTCGTTGGGGTTCCACCCGTCGTCCCATGCGGATCGGTCGAATAGAGGTTGAAGTCGAGGACTTCGCCGCCTTGGATCGTATTGCCGGCGACACCAGCCGCGACGCTTGATACCGTCACGGTAGCGGCGCTGCCCGTGAAGGTCTCAAGGTTAGCGAAAGTAGCCGTAGTGACCGGAACGAAGGTTCCGTCCGGGGCAACTGTCGTGTGCGATCCGGCGCTGTCACCCGTGAATTGCATGAAGAAGTTGTTCGCCAGCTGCACGGTCGCGATGTTCGATGGACCCTGCGATGTCGTTCCGTCCGGGTTGTAGTTGATAAACGCACTGGCCGGTGCCCCCGCGGTGGCGAGAACGCTAAACCCGGCAATCGGGTCGGCAAGATCAACTGTGTAAGTGCCGGCGGCCTTGTCGAAGGTCAGCGTGCCGGTTTCATGGGCGGTGGTGCCGGTGCCGTTCGCATAGTCGAAGCTGAACGTATAAACGGCAGTCGTCGCATTCTCCGACGTTTCGTTGATCACATAGTTCGTGACCGCCGTGCCGTTGACCGTCGCACTGCCTGTTACCGCGAGCACGTCATTGCTCGCCAGCGCGCCGTCAGCGCCCAGCAGGTAGTGGAAGCCACCCGTCGCCGCGACATCGCCGCTGTTCTGGATGTTGATGTTGTCGACGGCAGTCAGGATCGGACCCGAGTCCTGGAAGCTGATCAGATTGCCGATCGCGGTCGAAGCCGTGCTGGTGTCGCCATCGGCATCGGTTGCCGTAACTACCGCGATGACCGCACCGTTCGCGATCGACACCGAGTCATCGGGGTTTGCCGCATCGGTGTGGTTGATCGAGAGCCACTCAACCATGCTGAGGTGACCGGTCGAGTCGATGGAGATCGCGAACGCCGCCTTGCCATCGTCAGTCCCACCGCTCACCCGGCCGACAATCAGGTTGCCTTCCTTAAACAGCAAGATGTCGTGACCGTCGGTGGTGTTGAGACCCGAGTCGACGCCCGCGCTCGAAACGTTGAGGCTGAACACGGCCGCGCCCGGGCCATCGGCGCCGAAGACGGTGCCGGTGGAGTTAACGGTCGCGTTTGCATTGGCCGCAAACTGCGTCGCCATGTCCGGATCGACGCCCTTGTTGGCGACGGCCGCGAACTGCGCAAGCGGTCCCGCAACATCATTCGAATCGACCTGGAGGCCAGCGGACTCATCGACACTGACGCCGGTGCCACTCGTGCCGATCGCCGCGGTCGGACCATCGTCAGTGAAGTGCAGGTTGGCGCCGATGTTGACGGTCTCACTGTCGGAAACCGTATCGCCATCCTTGTCGGTCAGGGTCGCCGAAGCGGTCAGAGTGACCAGACTGTCGACCATGCTGACGATATGATCCGCGAACGGCGTGCCAGTCGGGGTCGGATCGCTGCCGATCGGATGATCGATCTGGCTGTACTGGGTCAAGGTGACCACGCCGGTGCCACTCACGCCCACGTCGAACACGGTGTTGCCCGCGTTCACGCCGCCGACCGTCGCCGAGGTCGAACCAACGACCTTCCCGGCGATGACGTACAGGAAGATGTTGGCGCCGCCCTGGTCGAGCCCGGAGTCAACGCCCGGAGCCGAGACGCCGAGCGTGTAGGCAAGCGTCGCAGCAGCGTTGGTCCCGTCGGCACCGGCCGACTGGGTAAGCCCGAAGATGCCACCGAAGTTCGCGCTGGATGAAGCGGTGTCGGTCGCCGCACCGATGGTCAGCGCGTCATGAGTTGTCAGGTTCACCCCGGCATCGGAGCTCTGCGTGACGTTGATCGTCGGTGTGTCGTCGTCGACGCTGATGCTGATGATCGCGTTGCCCGACTGATCGCCGTCGGCGTCCTGTGCGAACACGTTGACGTTGATCGCCGACAGGATGTTGCCGAGCGGAACCTCGCCTTCAGTATTGCCATCGGCCGCATGCATGATCGGTGCGACCTGCGTCACCGTATAATCGCCGGTCTCATTGTTGAGCGCGACGGTGATGACCAACGTGCCATTCTGCGAGATCGACAGCGTCTGCACGCCGGCCACGGTGTTCACCGAACTGGTGAAGCCGGTCGGCAGGCTCTGCGAGGCCGCGATGAAGTAATCGAGGTCGCCGTCGCCACCGGTTGCCACCAGGGTGCCCGTCGTATTCTGCGTGTCGGGGCTGCGGTCGCCCGGGCCGCCGGCATTACCACCAGCAAGCGCGTCATCGTCCAGCAGAACGGTGACCGGCGCTGGCGGGTTGGGCGCTGCATCGCTGATGTTGATCGTCAAGTTTGCAGTCGTCGTATCGCCATCCGCGTCCGTGAGCGTGTAGGTAAACACGTCCTGGACGGTACCCGGCGAACCCGGGTCGCGGGTGTAGGTGTAGTTGCCGTTGGCATCGATATCGAGCGTGCCAAACGAACCGTGGATGGAGAGCACGCCGCCCGAGAACGTCGTGTCGGTACCGCCAGCGCCCTGAAGCGCCGTGATATGGCCAGGCGTATCGGCGCCGACGTTGTCCGCCGTCGCCGCGCCGCCATCGGTGCCGACACCGGTGATGACGTTGCCACTCGCGGTGTTGCCGCCGCTGGGAACCGTGTCGGAATCGCTGACTGCGACCGGCCCATCGTCGGCAAACTGCAGGTTCGCACCGATGTTGACAGTCTCGCTGTCGGTCGCGGTGTCGCCGTCGCCGTCGGTGATGCTGGCCGACGCGGTCAGCGTGATCAGGCCGTCGGCCATGCTGATGAGTTGATCAGCGAAGGGCGTCCCCGTTGGGGTCGGATCGGCAGCGATCGGATGATCGATCTGGCTGAACTGCGTCAAAGTCACGACGCCCGTGCCGCTGACCGTGACGTTGAACACGGTGTTGCCCCCGGTCACGCCAGCCAATGTCGCCGAGGTGGAGCCGACGACTGCGCCGCCGATCGTGTACAGGTAGATGTTGGCGCCAGTCTGATCGAGACCGGAATCGACGCCAGTTGCGCCCGCTCCGGGGACACCCAGAGTGTAAGCGAGCGACGGCGTGTTCGCCGCACCGTCGGAGCCACCAGCCGACGTCAGGCCGAACACGCCACCAAAGTTGGCGCTCGAGCTGGCCGTGTCGGTCGCGACGCCGATCGTGTCGTGATCCTGCGTCTGAACAAGCACGCCCGCATCCGCGCCCTTGGTCACGTCGATCGATGGACCGTCGTCCTGGAAGCTGAGCAAGCCGCCGATGGCGGTCGATGCCGTGCTGGTATCGCCGTCGCCATCGGTCGCGGTGACCACCGCGAGGACCGCGCCGTTGGCGATCGTCAGCGAGTCATCGGGATTGCCCGTGTTCGGGTGCTGGATCGACAGCCACTCGACCATGCTGATGTGGCCGGACGAGTCGACCGAGATCGCGAACGCCGCCTTGCCATCATCGGCGCCGCCGCTGACGCGGCCGACAACGATTCCGTTCTCAAGCGTGAGCAGGATGTCGTGACCGTCGGTCGTGTTGAGGCCCGAGTCGACCCCCGCCGAAGAGACGTTGAGACTGAACACGGCCGTGCCAGCGCCATCGGCGCCAAACAGCGTGCCGGTCGAATTGATCACCGCATTGGCATTGGCCGCGAACTGGGTCGCCATGTCGGGATCGACGCCCTTGTTGGTAACGCCGGCGTACTGCGCAAGCGGACCAGCGACGTCGTTCGAGTCGCCCTGTACGCCGACAGTCTCGTCGAGGCTGACCGTCTGGCCGGTCGTGCCGACCGCGGCCGTCGGGCCGTCATCCTGGAAGCTGAGCAAGCCCCCGATTGCGGTCGATGCCGTGCTGGTATCGCCGTCGCCGTCGGTCGCCGTGACCACCGCCAAGACCGCGCCATTCGCGATAGAGACGGAATCGTCGGGATTGCCGGTATTCGGGTGCTGGATCGACAGCCACTCGACCATGCTGACGTGGCCGGACGAGTCGATCGAGATCGCGAACGCGGCCTTGCCGTCGTCGGCGCCACCACTGACGCGGCCGACAACGATCCCGTTTTCGAGGGTCAGGAGGATGTCGTGACCGTCGGTCGTGTTGAGGCCGGAGTCGACCCCCGCCGAGGACACGTTGAGGCTGAACACGGCCGAGCCCGCGCCGTCGGATCCGAGCAGCGTGCCGGTCGAATTGACGATCGCATTGGCATTGGCCGCAAACTGCGTCACCATGTCCGGATCGACGCCCTTGTTGGTAACGCCGGCGAACTGCGCAAGCGGGCCTGCAACATCGTTCGAGTCGCCCTGGACGCCAGGAGTTTCGTCGAGACTGACCGTCTGGCCGGTCGTGCCGATCGCCGCCGTCGGACCATCGTCCTGGAAGCTGATCAAGCCGCCGATTGCGGTCGATGCCGTGCTGGAATCGCCGTCATTGTCGGTCGCCGTGACGACCGCGAGGACCGCACCGTTCGCAATGGAAACGGATTCATCGGCGCTGCCCGTATTCGGGTGCTGGATCGAGAGCCACTCGACCATGCTGATGTGGCCGCTTGAGTCGATCGAGATCGCGAACGCCGCCTTGCCGTCGTCGGCACCGCCGCTAACGCGACCGACAACGATCCCGTTTTCGAGGGTCAACAGGATGTCGTGACCGTCGGTCGTGTTGAGGCCGGAGTCGACGCCGGCGCTCGAAACATCCAAGCTGAACGTTGCCGTCCCGCCATCGGCGCCAAACACGGTGCCGGTCGAATTGACCACCGCATTGGCATTGGCCGCGAATTGCGTGGCCATGTCCGGATCGACGCCCTTGTTGGCGACGCCGGCGAACTGCGCGAGCGGGCCAGCGACGTCATTCGAGTCGCCCTGGACGCCGACAGTCTCGTCGAGGCTGACGGTCTGGCCGGTCGTGCCGACCGCGGCCGTCGGGCCATCGTCATGGAACACGAGATTCGTGCCGATGTTGATGGTGCTTGAGGCCGTGTCGCCATCGAAGTCGTGGGCGGTGGCGGTCAGCGTGACGAGGTTGTCAGCCGACAAGGTCACGGTCTCGTCCGTATCCGGGTTGTTGGCGTCCGGATGCTGGAGGGCCAGGATCTGGTCGAGCGTTACGTCGCCTGCGGCATTGACGCTGACGGTGAAGGCCAGCGCGCCGCCCGTGCTGCCGACATGGCCTTCGACCACGCCGTTATTGAGCACGAGGAAAATGTGCTCACCCGAGGCGACATCGATCAGTCCGCTGTCCGCGCCTGGGGCACTGATGCCCAGCGCATAGGTGATCGAATTGGCGGCCGGGCCGTCGGCGCCGAAGCTGGCGCTGAAGTTCGCCGCAAAGCTCTGCGTGTCGTTATGCGAAAGGTCGGTCTCGTCGACTACGAGCGTCGGCTCACCGTGATCGGCCTGGCCGATCGAGGGGCCATCATCGACGAAGTGCAGGTTGGCGCCGATGCCGACCGAGGCCGATCCGGTAACCGAATCGCCGTCCTTGTCGACGACGGTCACGCTGCGGGTGAGCGTGATCGAGCCATCCGTGAGGCTCATGATGTCGTCAGTGAACGGAGCACCCGTTGGGCTTGGATCGGCGGTGTGGTCGATCTGCTGATACTGAGTCAGCGTGACGGTACCGTTGTTGTCGGTCGACACCGAGAACACGACCGACGCGTCAGTGGCGGTGGCCGGAGCCGTCGCGGAGGTCGAGCCGACGATGACGCCGCCGACATTGTACAGGTTGATCGCGACGCCGTGCGAGAACAGGCCCGACGCTCCGCCCGTGGTGCTCAGGGCATAGCCGCTGCTGCCGCCGACGCCGGCGCCGTCGGCGCCGGGAGAGGAGGTTGAGCCGCTGAACACGCCGCCGAAATTGGCCGAAGTGCTGACCGCCTCACTGTTGGCGCCGACCGTCGCCGCGTCGTGCGTCGTCAGGCTGACTTCGGCATCCGAACCCGCGGTGACCGAAACGGTCGGCGTGTCGTCATCAACATTGATGTTGAGCGAACCAACGGCGGTGTCGCCGTCGGCATCGGTCACGGTGTAGAGGATCGTGAAGCTGGCGTTGTTTTCGTTGTCGCCCGCCGCATGCAGGATCGGCGCGTTCTCGGTGACAGTGTACGCGCCCGTGGCCGCGTCGATCGTGATCGTCAGGACCGTGACGGGATTGCCGCCCTGGACCTGCTGAACGAGGATCGAGCCGTTGGGCCCGTCAACGTAGGTGAAGCCGGCCGGTGCGCCGCCGTCCGAAAGGTCCCACGTCAGCGCGCCGTCGCCGCCCGAACCCGGGAGGTTGCCCGACGTCGTGGCGTTGGGAGCGCCCTGGTCATCGCCGACACCGCCGGGGTTGCCGTTCTTGCCGGGGACGTCATCGTCATCAAGCTGAACGCTGACCGTGCCCGCGTCCGGATGCTTGTCGATGAACTGGCCGATTTCCTTGATCTCGGGCGGCGTGAACACCAGCTCGGTCGGCGGAATCAGGTCGCCCAGCGGCACGCCCGGATCGAGCGGCGGGACCGGCACGTCGAAGTTGCCGCCGCTGCTCTGCGTCGGGCCGGCGCCGGTGTTGAGTTCCGATTGCACCAGCAGCGACGCGAGGTTGGTCGAGGGAACCTCGACGCCGCCCAGCACCAGCTGCGGGACGAACACCGCGCCGTCGACGATGACGATCTGCGAGCCGTCGGGCAGGGTGACGATCAGGTCGCGGCCGAGCACGTGCACGTCATTGAGGTCGACGCCGGCGGGCAGGGTAACGACGCCGTCGGGACCGGGAACGACACGCTGCGCATTGTCAGCGACCTTGAGCTCGGCGCCGCGGGTGATCATCAGATCGGCGGTCGAGCGACCGCCCTTCGCGTCCACCAAAGTATATTGGAAGAGGTCGCGGAAATCCTCAGGCGCGTGCCCGTCCGCGACATATTTGTAATTGCCATGCTCGTCGATCACGAGGGCGCCGAAGCGGCCGTCGACATGCATGCTGCTGTGGCCCTTCTCAGCGGTATCGGTACCGCCCGCGCCGCGAATCTCGACGACGTGGCCGTTGGGCGCGCCGTCGGCGCCGGCGACACCGGTGATGGTTCCCGCGCCGGTGATCACATTGCCCGTGGCCGGGCCGTTGCTGCCAGTAGGCAGCGCATCCGCGTCATTGCGCGCCTCGGGCGTTGCCGAGTTGCTGACCGAGTTCGAAGTATCTTCGTACCGCATGTGATCACCCCTGCCTTCGTCCGCCGCGGTTGCCCGCGTGCGGTCATTTGTCCTTTTCGAGACTGCCCCCGAGCACCCAATCCCGCTGAACAGGGAGGGTTAACGATAGAGGGTTGGAATCCCGCGTAGGCAAACACTGAACACCGTGAAGAGGTTTTGGCAAGCTTGGCCGCAAGAGCAGATACGCCGTGCGAATCTTTTCAGATCGATGACAAAAGTAAAGATTGGTTAACGGATCAAGTATTTCTCCTGTCCATCGCCAATGGTTTCTACCGCGACCCCCCGGGCATGCTCTGTCACACCAAGCATTTCGCTTCACCGGACCAACAATTGATTTTGACTTATACGCGAGGATTTGGGAAACGAGGGTCCATCTGGACATGAAGTGGAAATAAGAAAAAAGGTTAACACTTGTTTAATAGCCGTGTTTATCGGATTCCCCGACGGCTCCGCAAAGTGTTGGGGAACCGGCAAAAATGTCCCCCACCCCCGTCCCGAATTGGGACGTGAAGTCGCGCGGCGGAACGGAATCGCGGCGACTCGGGCGGGCGCCTTGTCCGGAGTCGCACGATTCGGCCCCGCGACCGGCCTGCGGTTGGACGCCGCACGATTCTCGGACCAGGACTCGCTCGCTTGACCGCCGACCACGATGATACCCACCTCGCCGACGAACTCGCGCCGCCGTGCAATGGCTTTGGCAGATGACCGTGCATGTCGCCGGACCCCCGCCCGTTGCAGCTGCGTAACAGAAGGTCTGTTGTCGGGCTAATGGGTTGGTTCAGCAATGGGTCGAAACCGGTCACTAGCTGGCAAAGGACTATGGCGGAGAGGGTGGGATTCGAACCCACGGTACGGTTGCCCGTACGCCGCATTTCGAGTGCGGTGCTTTCGACCACTCAGCCACCTCTCCGCTAACGAGGTGCGCGCCGGATGAGCTCCGGCGGTCCGGTCGGGCGGGCGCTCTAGCAGCGACCCCCACCCTTGCCTAGGGCCAACGCACCTTGCCTGGGGTCGAACTAGCCTTAGATAGGACCCCATGACCCCGCTCGAACGTTCAGCCCCGGTGATCGCCAAACTCGACATGCCGCTCGCCCATTTCGCCATTGGCGATGTCGTGCGCCACAAGATGTTCGATTTCCGCGGCGTGATCTTCGATGTCGACCCGGTCTTCGCCAACAGCGACGAATGGTACGAATCGATCCCCGAGAGCCTGCGCCCGCGCAAGGACCAGCCCTTCTATCACCTGCTCGCCGAGAATTCGGAGAGCGCGTACATCGCTTACGTCAGCCAGCAGAACCTCGTCCGCGACGAGACCGACGAGCCGGTCGACCATCCGGCCATCGCCGACATGTTCGAGGGGCTTGAGGACGGCCGCTACCACCTCCGCCCGGTCCACCGGAACTAAGTTCGCGCCTCCACGCGGTTCGCTCAGAAGTTAACGGCTACGCGGCCATACAAATACCGGCCGTTGAAACCGAACGGCGAGAAGATCGAGAACGGGATATAGATCTGATTGGCGGGATAGACGCCGCCGATCGAAGCCGGCCGTGGGCCGAACGGCGAGCGATCGGGATAAACGTCGAACACATTGTCCGCTCCGACCGCGACCTCCACCTTGCCGAATGCCTTGTAGCGCAGCTCGAGGTCCGAAATCCATTTCGCGCTAAGCAGAATATCGTCCGGGCCAAGCGCGGTCAGGCTGGTCGGGTCAGTGATCGGCGCCGCCGCGCCGGGAGAGATCACCTTGCCATATCGAGTGGTCCGCGCGGTCAACCCGAACCTGCCGAAATCGCCATCGGCCGTGAGCACGACCTTGTCGCGCGGCTGGCCGTCGGTGAAGCGGATGCCCTCGATCCGTCCAAACAGCACCAGCCCCGGAATCGAGGCCAACGGCCCTAGCGCGTTGAGCCGTTTGTCGATCTTGGTCTTGTTGTAATTATAGGCCGCGGTCAGGTTCCAGCGCCCGATAGACGCGTCGCCAAAGCGGTAGGTCGCGACCACGTCGACGCCCTGCGTGGTCGTGTCGAGCCCGTTGATGAAGAAACGCGCGGCGCCCACGCTGTTGAAGCCATTTGCGTCGAGGACTGCCTTGACCGCCAGATTCTGCGCCGCCGTGCCGCTTCCGGCCGCTCCCAAATTCTCGGTGAGCACGATCCGGTCCTTGATCTTGATATGGTAATAATCGGCGGTGAGCTGGAATCCCCGGAATGGGCTAGCGGTCGCGCCAACGCTCAGGTTGACCGATCTTTCGGGCTTCAGCGGGCTCGAGCCGAGCGCCTGAGCAACCGGACTGTTCACCGCAACGGTCGAAATATCGACCGGCAAACCGCCGATGAAATTGGTCGAGGTCGTGGTGAAGAATTGCTGGTGAAGCGAAGGCGCCCTGAACCCGGTCGAAACCGAACCGCGCAACGCGTAGTTGTGAACGATCTCCCAGCGCGCGGCGAGCTTGCCGTTCCACGTCGAACCGAAGTCCGAATAATGTTCGTAGCGTCCGGCGAGCGTCGTCGTCAGGCCCTCGACGGGATCGGTGTCGAGCTCCGCATAAGCCGAATAGCTGTGCCGTTTGGCGTTCGTCCGCGCATTGTCGGGAATTCCGGGGAAGCCCTGCGCCCCGGCGGGAGCGGCACGGCCCGGGAAAGAACAGATGCCGGTCCCCACATTGTAGACGCCCTGCTGGGTCGTGCAGTTTGCCGCTGTCGTCGCGATCGATGGCCGGAACAACGGACCAATCGCCCACGAGAATGTATCACCCGGCCGAATTTTGAACTGTTCATGGCGATATTCGGCGCCGGCGGCGACCGTCAGCGGTTTGACGAAGCCGACTGCATAGTCCTTGGACACGTCGAGATTGACGATGTTTTGGGCGTAGCGCAGGCCGCCGGCGTCGAAGTCGCTGGGGCTTGCCGGTCCGAACGATGCGTTGAGCGTATTGTGCACCGCATAGTCGAACTTGTCCCGACCGCGTCCGGCCGACAAGTCGGCATGCCATCCGCCCAGATCACCACGGACTCCGATGGTGCCGGCATAATCGCGAAGCTTCGTGCCGATCAGCGGCAGGAACCCATCCGGCGTGAGCGGTACGAAATTGGCGTTGGTCGGCGACTGATTGGGCAGCAATGTGCTCCAGTCGCGGTTCGCGCTGTTGCTTTCCTGCCGGTAATTGGCCGCGCTGAGCGCATTGCGGTGGCCGTAGGTTGCGAAGGCGTAGAGTTGCCAGTCTGGCGTGATGTCATAGCCGCTGTTGAGCAACAGATTGTAATCGCGCGACCGGGGGTCGCCGAATTTGAACTCGAGCCGGTCGAAGCCGACTTCGCGCGAATCGAACGTCGTTGGCGTCGGTCGGATATAGTTCGGTCGAAGGTCGAAGCCGGCCCGATTGGTCGGTTGGCGACGATGATACTCGCCGGTCAAATTGACGAACCCCCGCGGCCCCAGGGGGATGCCGACATTCACGCCAGCCGTCAGCTGCGCGCCGTCGTGCGTGTGTCGCTCGCCGTCGGTATTGGCGAGGAAGTACCGGTTGTCGGCCGGGTCGAGGATCGGCTGACCCAAAGCATCGGTCTGAAGACCAGTGACTTTCGCGACATTGTCGATCGTCGTCACATATTCGCCCCAGGTGACGCTGGCGCGGCCGCCGTGACTGGCGTTCTTGAGCTGGACGTTGATCACACCCGCGATCGCGTCGGAACCATATTGGGCCGCGGCGCCATCGCGCAGCACCTCGATCCGGCTGATCGCCAGGCCCGGGATCAGGTTGAGGTCGACGGCGGCGCTGCCGCGCCCGACCGTGCCGTTGATGTTGAGCAGCGCGGAAACGTGACGGCGCTTGCCGTTGATCAGTACCAGCGTTTGGTCCGGGCTCAGACCGCGCAGGGTCGCCGGACGCAGCGCGTCCGATCCGTCGGCGATCGACGGCGATGGGAAGTTGAACGACGGCACCAGCTGATTGAGGACGCGGTTGGTCTCGGTCTGGCCGGTCTTGTTGATCTGATCCGCCCCGATCACGTCGACCGGTACGGGACTATTCGCTACGGTCCGATTGGCGGTGCGGCTGCCGGTAATGACGATCTGTTCGCCGGTCGTCGGCTGGGCCTGTGGGGCCGTGGGGTTCTGCTGCGCGAACGCCGGTTGAGCAAAAGCCAGCGGGCTGAGTCCGGCAAGAAGGACGCGATGGGTGGTGTGGCGCACGGTGGTTCCCCCGTTTGGCGCCCCGTCGGACGCGCGTTCATGAACCTGCAATCAATCCCTAATGTTCGGGCCTGACAAGCATGGTGCGTGCCGCCGCCGTCATTTGCTTCGATTCCAACGGCATTCGTTGTAAGCGAGCAACAGACATCGCGCCCATGATGCGCGGTTGACACTCATGCGCCCCTGCCATAGGCGGCTCGCTTTCCCGCGCGAGGCCCGGCGCGCGAGCGCTTGAGATGCGTGCGGGAACCGGAATTCGATCAGGAAAGAAGAAGCCAATGTTCGCAGTCGTGCGCACGGGCGGGAAGCAATATCGCGTCGCCCCCGGAGACAAGATCGTCGTCGAGAAACTCGACGGCAACGCGGGTGACAAGATCACCCTCGGCGATGTCCTGCTCGCCGGTGAAGGGTCGAGCCTCAAGTCGACCGACGGCCTGACCGTCGCGGCCGAGATTATCGCCCAGGCCAAGGCCGACAAGGTCACGGTGTTCAAGAAGCGCCGCCGCCACAACTACCGCCGCAAGAAGGGTCATCGCCAGCAGCACACGATCCTCAAGATCGTCGCGATCGGCGATTACAAGGAAGGCAAAAAGGCGGCGCCGAAGGCGGAAGCCAAGCCGGCCACGCCGGCGACCGAAAAGCCTGCCGCACATGCGAAGGCCAAGGCCGAAGCCGAGACCGATCAGCAGAAGGCTGGCGACGTCGTCGGCACGCCGACCGAAAGCCCGGCGCCCAGCGATGCCAAGAGCGCCGGGGCCGACAAGCCCGCGGCGAAGAAGGCCGCTGCGCCAAAGGCCGCCGCTTCGAAGGCCAAAACCCCGTCGACAAAAAATGCTGCACCTGCTAAGGCCGCGGCCAAGAAGACTCCGAAGGCGAAGTAATTCGACATGGCACATAAGAAAGCAGGCGGCTCGTCCCGCAACGGCCGCGACAGTGAGAGCAAGCGCCTTGGCGTGAAGAAGTTCGGCAGCGAAACCGTTCGCGCCGGCAACATCATCGTGCGTCAGCGCGGCACCAAGTGGCACCCGGGTTCGAACGTCGGCCTGGGCAAGGATCACACCTTGTTTGCGCTTACCGACGGCCAAGTCGCGTTCCGCGACGGCAAGCTGGGTCGCAAGTACGTCCACGTCATGCCGCTTACGGAAGTGACTTCATAGGAACGGTCAAAACGCCGTTCCCACAAGGGGGCGGCCCGGACGAGATCTGAATAGATCGAGACCATCAGGGAGAAGAGGGAAGCCCCCTCTCCTCCCTTTCTTTTTCTTCTCCCGGAACTGTCATCGGCACCCCCTAGGCGCCGGGCAAGGAGAAGAATGATGTTCGCGCGAACACCGAGACTACTGCTGAGGCCCGGCTTTGCCGAGGATGCGCCGGCGCTGGCCGCCGCCATCGCCGACGAAGCGATCGTCCGCAATCTCGCGACCGCGCCGTGGCCGTATCGCATGCGCGACGCCGAGGCCTATCTCGCTTGTCCGCGCGATCCCATTCTGCCGTCACTGCTGATCTTCGAGCGGACCGGCGGCGCGCCCCAGCTGGTCGGCTCGTGCGGGCTTGGCCGGCGGCCGTCAGGATCGGTCGAGCTTGGCTATTGGATCGCGACGCCCTTCTGGGCCCGCGGCCTCGCCACCGAGGCTTGCACCGCGCTGGTCGACATCGCCCGGACGCTCGGCCTCGCCAGCCTCGAAGGCTCGCACTTCATCGACAATCCAGCCTCGGCCCGGGTGCTCGAGAAGCTCGGCTTCGAGCCCCTCGGCATCATCGCCCCCCGCCTCAGCTGCGCGCGCGGGACAGAAGTCCCGGCGCGCCTGATGCGGTTACAGCTGGTGTGCGATGCCTGTGACGGAGATGAGGCGCTGGCGGCTTAAGCCGCCCGGCGCACCTTCTTCTTCGGCGCCGGCGCATCCGCCGCGCCCGCGTCATAGGCGGCGAGCAAATGGCGGTCGTCCTCGCTCCACGGGTGAAAGCCGGGGAGGAAGAATTTGAACCACGCGCCGGCGATCTTGCGGAACATGCCCGGGCGCACCCACAAATAAGTCAGCAGCAGCCGCCACGCGCGAAACCCGGTCACCCCGTCCTGGCGCATCAGTTCGAGCGACCCCGTGGTGCGGTCGACGACGAAGTTGCGGGTGACATAAAGCATCACCTTGGCTTTCACCTTCCACCGCTTCCACCGGGTCCAGTCGCGCGTCGCGAACAGCCAGGTGTCGTAGGCGACCCCCTTATGCTCGATCTCTTCGCACGCGTGCCAGCGCCACAAATCCGCGGTTTCCTTCTCCCCGCCGGCGAGGTGTTTAGGATTAGCGAGCAGCTGGTGGGCGAGGATCGCGGTGAAATGCTCGAGCGCCATGGTCGCCGCAAGGCTGACCACCGGGTGCCGGCTGCGGCTCACCGCCAGCCGCTTTTCGACCTGGGCTTCGAGCTTCGACAGATCGTAGCCGGCGTCGGCCGCGCGGCGATTGAACGCGTCATGCTCGCGGCTGTGGATCGCTTCCTGCGTCGTGAACGCCTTGATTTCCTCGGCCAGCTTGGGCGGCGCGCCCTCGCGGAACGCGCGGACGCTTTCGACGAAAAATGCCTCGCCGGCGGGGAAGGTGGTCGACAGCGCGTTATAAATTGCAGTCGCCTCGACGCGCCCGCCGTGCCAAAGACGCGGGGCCGCGGTTTCCCGGCCGAAGCGCCGGTCGCGCGGGATAATTTTAAGGTCGCGGGGCGTCGGCAGCGTCGTGATCATGACCATAGGATATATTAGCTGACACAAGTGTCAATAAGCCGTAAACGCCTGAACCCGGAGGAAAGCCGGTCGGTCGCGCTCGAAGCGGCGCGGCGCCTGTTGCTGGCCGAGGGACCCCAGGCCGTAACGCTCAAGGCCGTCGCTGCCGCGATCGGCCGCACCCACGCCAACTTGCTCCATCATTTCGGCTCGGCCGCGGGGCTGCAGGCCGAGCTCGCCCGCTCGATCGCCGAGCGCGTCGCCGGCAGCATCGCCGAAGCGGTCGAGGCGGCCCGCGCCGGCCAGCGTGACGCGCGCGACATCGTCGACATGACCTTCGACGCGTTTGGCCGCGAGGGCGCCGGCGCGCTGGCCGCATGGATGATCCTCACCGGCAACCGCGACGCCCTGAACCCCGTGCTCGATTCGATCCGCGGCCTGGTTTCCGGGCTGACCGTCGGCCACGAGGAACATCACGTGCCCGACACGACCCTGTGGCTGGTGCTCCAGGCGGTCGGCGACGCCTTGCTCGGGCCGGCTTTCGCCGAGGCGCTCGGGCTCGACCGCGACGCCGCGCGCGCGACCGCCGCCGAGCGCCTCCGCGCGGTACTCGATCGCCAGCATCCCGAATCTCATCATCAGGAAGAGCCATGAGCCTGATCACCGGCGCCCATGTGATGATCTTCACCCGCGATGAGGACGCCGACCGTGCCTTCCTCCGCGACGTCCTTGAAATCCCGTGCATCGACGGCGGCGGTGGCTGGCTCATCTTCAAGCTGCCGCCGGCCGAACTCGGCGTCCACGGCGGTGAAAATAACGACGTCCACCACCTCTATCTGATGTGCGACGACCTCGACGCGGCGATTGCCGTGCTCGCCGGTAAGGGCGCGCAATGCAGCGAACCGTTTACTGCCAGCTGGGGCCGGGCGACATCGATCCCGCTACCCGGCGGGGGCAAGATCGGGATGTACGAACCGCGTCACCCACGCGCCTAGTCACGGCCTGCGGCTTTGTTCTTCCGCTCGGTTAGTTTGCGGTCGGCATCGTCGATCGCACGCAGCAGTTCGCTAAACTTCGGCATTTGTTCGATTGGCCATACCCGGTCGAACGTCGGCCCGAGCACCGTCAAGTCCCGTTGGGTAAGTAAGCCGACCGCCACGATGCGTTCCCGATTCAACAGCTGCTCCGATGGATACCGATTAGGGAAACGCCCTCAAGCAGCCGAAGTGCCTAGCGTTTCGCCTGAGTATCGGCCTGGAGAGCGGCTAATAGGTGCCGATCTGGTCGAGCGGATTGATTTCGGGCACGTCCACAGCCTCGATTTCGATCTCCTGCCACAACAGGTCGATCAGCCCGGCGAGCTCGCGCACATGGGGCACGTCGTGACGCGCGACGTAGCGGTATTTCTCCGCCAGCAGCGACGCTTCGGCGAGGATCAGGCGGACGATCTCGGCATGCTCGTCGAGCGACCCGAGCCCTTCATAGGCTTCAAGTTCCTTGGCCCGGAAGAAACCGTCCGACGCGATCATCGGAACACGCCGATTTGCCCGGCCAGCGCCATCAGTGCGTCAGGACCCGCCAGCATCCACGCCGCCCCCGCGGCGGCCGCCAAAACCGCCAGCACGAGCGCGAACCACAGGATTGCCCGATGTGGCCGCCGCTCATCGACCGGCGTAAAATCGAACTCATTCCACGCGACGACCTCGGGCTCGACCACGACCGGCGCTTCGACGGGCAGGGGAACCGGCTCACGCCGCACGACCCCGGATGCCAGGGCCAGCTTCTCGCGATTGAGTATCGCCCGCTCATCGTCGAGCGCATCGCTGAGCAGCGTTTGCGCCGCCGCCGCCGGCACATCGGCGAGATAATCCTGCAAGAGCCGGTCGAGCGCGACCAGGTCGTCGACCGTTTCGAGCGCGACGCGGCGGTCCTGGCGCTCCATCGCCAGTTGCAGGCGGACGATCTTGAGTGTGCTCGCGCGGACCAGCATCAGGCCCTCGGCAAGCTCGTCGCTGCCGACCTGCGCCATCGCCGCTGCGCGCGCTCTGACTGGGCTTTCGATCTGCATATTCCCCGCCCCGACTCGTCCAAACCGAGGAGCCTAAGCCCAAAGCGGCAGAAATCGTTCCGCGACTTGAACGGTTTACGCCTGTCCGTTGGCAGGGAGCGGCAGGGTGACGTGTTTCGACCGGACTGGCCAATCCCACCCCGCCCGCCTAACCCGCGCGCATGCATTTCCTCGATCAGGCCAAAATCTATGTGAAGTCGGGTGCCGGCGGCCCCGGCGCGGTGTCGTTCCGGCGTGAAAAGTTCGTCGAGTTCGGCGGGCCCGACGGCGGCAACGGCGGCAAGGGCGGCGACGTGATCTTCGAAGCAGTGCCGGGCCTCAATACGCTGATCGACTTTCGCTACACCCAGCATTTCCGCGCGCCCCGCGGCAAGGGCGGCGCCGGCGCCAACCGCACCGGCGCGGCCGGCAAGGACCTCGTCGTCAAGGTCCCGGTGGGCACGCAAATCCTCGCCGACGACGAGGATCGCAGCCTGCTCGCCGACCTCACCCGCATCGGCCAGCAAGTCACCTTCCTGTGCGGCGGCATGGGCGGGCGCGGCAACGCCAGCTACAAAACCTCGACCAACCGCGCCCCGCGCCAGCATCAGACCGGCACTGAGGGCGAGGAGCTGTGGGTGTGGCTGCGCCTCAAGCTGCTCGCCGACGCCGGCCTTGTCGGCCTGCCCAACGCCGGCAAGTCGACCTTCCTCAACTCGGTCACCAACGCCAGCGCCAAGGTTGGCGATTATCCGTTCACCACGCTCCGCCCGCAGCTCGGCGTGGTCCGCCACAAAAACCGCGAGTTCGTCCTCGCTGACATTCCCGGGCTGATCGAGGGCGCGGCCGAGGGCGCCGGGGTCGGCGATCGCTTCCTCGGCCATGTCGAGCGCACCCGCATCCTGCTCCACCTTGTCGACGCCTCGGCCGGCGATCCGGTCGGCGCGTGGCGTATCGTCCGCGGCGAACTCGACAGCTACGGCGCGGGCCTCTCGGACAAGCCTGAGCTGATCGCGCTGACCAAGACCGACCTGATCGACGACAAGGCCCGGGCCAAGGTCGCCAAGGCGCTCGCCAAGGCCAGCGGCGCGACCGTGTTCGCGGTTTCGGCCCCGCTCGGCGAAGGGCTCGAGCCGCTGCTCGACGCGGTCATCGAGCGCCTCGGCGACGCCGCCGTCGAATCCCGCGAGGAAACGCAAGGGGAGCGCCCATGGTCACCGCTCTAAAATCCTCCCCGGAACGGGGAGGGGGACCGCCGCAGGCGGTGGAGGGGGCCCACCGAATTTACAGAGCTCCACCGTGGGGCCCCACCACCACGACGCTGCGCGTCGCGGTTCCCCTCCCCGCCCCGGGGAGGATCTGATGAAGCTGGCGGTTACCGGCGGCACCGGCTTTGTCGGCTCGCATGTGATCGACACCGCGCTCGCCGCGGGACACGAAGTGCGCGCGCTGACCCGCCGCGACCAGCCGCCGCGTGGCACGCTCGAATGGATCCCCGGCGATCTAGCCGATCGCGACGCGATCCACCAATTGGTTCGTGATACCGACGCCGTCATCCACGTCGCCGGGGTGATCAATGCGCCCGACGCCGCCGGCTTCGAGGCGGGCAATGTCGCCGGCACGCTGGCAATGCTCGCCGCGGCCACCGCCGGCGGCGCGCGCCGTTTCGTCCATGTCTCCTCGCTCGCCGCGCGCGAACCGAAGCTGTCGCTCTACGGGGGGTCGAAGGGCCGGGCCGAGGAGCTGGTCGAAAGTTCGGGGCTCGATTGGGCGATCGTCCGTCCGCCCGCGGTCTACGGTCCCGGCGACCGCGAGACGCTCGAACTGTTTAAGATGGCGAAGCGCGGCGTCGTCCTGCTGCCCCCGGCCGGCCGGATGTCGTTGATCCACGTCGATGACCTCGCCCGCCTGCTGCTCTCGCTGACCGGGCGCGGCGCGCCCAAGCGCGTGGTCATCGAACCCGACGACGGCACACCCGACGGCTGGAGCCACAAGGATTTCGCCAAAGCGCTTGGGACCGCCGTCGGCCGCCGCAACGTCAGCCTGTCGGCCCCGCGCCCGTTGCTGCGCTTCGCCGCCCGGATCGACCGGCTGGTCCGCGGCGACAAGGCCAAGCTGACCCCCGACCGCGCCGCCTTCTTCAGCCATCCCGACTGGGTCGTCACCTCGGGCCGCTTCCCTCCGCCCGACCTGTGGAACCCGCGGATCGAAACCCACCAAGGCCTCGCCGCAACGGCCGAATGGTACCGGGAGAACGGCTGGCTCTAGCGAGGGAACGGAAACTGGCGGCCGGTCGTTTATGACGGAAGCGAAACTTTCAGGGACATCCTATGCACGCCCCCGACATCATCGAACGCGCGTTTGAACTGGCGCGCACTTCAGCGACCATCGACGAAGTCAGGAACGCGCTTCGGCGCGAAGGCTATTCGAGCGTCGACGCCCATCTGGCGGGCCCGACCATCAAGGCCGACTTGCGGAAACGGTTCGCGCGCTAAGCCCGGCGGCGCGCTACGGCCTCGCCGCCGCCCCATTCGCGCCCCATTGCGTTGCTTAACAGCGGTCCCGCCATTAACGAGCGAGCCCATGTCTGATACCGCGCCCGACCGCCAGCAAACCTACGCCAAAACCCTCACAATGATCGCGCCGTTCAACAAGAAGGGCGTGACCATCACCGAGGCCACGCGCTTCGCCCAGGACCTCGAGTGGGACAGCCTCACCGTGCTCGATTTCGTCGCCACCGTCGAAGACGAATTCGACGTCCTCATCTCGATGAACCTGCAGGCCGAGATCGAGACCGTCGGCGAGCTGGTCGACGCGCTCGAGCAGCTCAAGGCGTGACCGACCTCTTTTCCAAATTCGATCCGGTCATCGAGATCCGCGAACAACTGCTTTCGACCGGCATGACCGACCCGTTCAACCTGGTGATGGACAGGGTCGAAAGCCCGACCGTCGCGATCTGCAACGGCAAGCGCACGATCTTGCTCGGCACCTACAATTATATGGGCATGACGTTCGATCCCGACGTCATCGCCGCGGGCAAGCAGGCGCTCGACGAGTTCGGCTCGGGCACTACCGGCAGCCGCGTCCTCAACGGCACCTATTCGGGGCATCGCGCCTGCGAGGAAGCGCTCAAGGACTTCTACGCGATGAACCACGCGATGGTCTTTTCGACCGGTTACCAGGCCAACCTCGGGATCATTTCGACGCTGGCCGGCAAAGACGATTACATCGTGCTCGACATCGACAGCCACGCCTCGATCTACGATGGCTGTGCGCTCGGCAACGCCCAGATCGTGCCGTTCCGCCACAACGACATCGACGCGCTCGAAAAGCGCCTCAAGCGCATCCCCGAGGGCGCCGGCAGGCTGGTCGTGCTCGAGGGCGTCTATTCGATGCTCGGCGACATCGCCCCGCTGAAAGAGATGGTTGCGATATCCAAGGCGAATGGCGCGATGGTGCTGGTCGACGAGGCCCATTCGATGGGCTTCATCGGCGAGCACGGCCGCGGCGTCGCCGAAGCCCAGGGGATCATCGACGACGTCGATTTCATCATCGGCACCTTCTCCAAATCGGTCGGCACGGTCGGCGGCTTTTGCGTCTCCAATCACCCCAAGTTCGAAATCCTGCGGCTGGTCTGCCGCCCCTATGTGTTCACCGCCTCGCTGCCGCCGTCGGTGGTCGCGACCGCGGCGACCTCGATCCGCAAGCTCATGCACAGCGCCGACAAGCGCGCCCATCTGTGGGAAAATTCCAAGCGCCTCCACGCCGGCCTGCGCCAGCTCGGCTTCACCCTGGGCACCGACGAGCCGCAATCGGCGATTATCGCGGTGATCATGCCCGATCTCGAGACCGGCGCCGCGATGTGGGAAGCGCTCTTGAACGAGGGCCTGTACGTCAATCTCGCGCGCCCCCCGGCGACCCCGGCCAACATGACACTGCTGCGCTGCTCGTTGTGTGCGTTGCACAGCGAAGACCAGGTCGGTGAGATTCTCGCCATGTTCGCTGCGGCGGGCCGTGCAACAGGCTGCATAGACTGAGCGAAAACGGCGAATTCGAGGGAACCTTTGGCTTTCGTCCAATGGTTAACGGGTCTAGACTGGCGGAATGATCGGGGACGGGGACGAAGTGCGGTTTGACTGGCGCCGCGGAGGCGCCGCCGCCGCGGGACTGATCGCCGCGCTGGTGCTGCTGGCGATGGTTTTCCTCGTCAAATTCACCAACGATTCGCGTGAGCGGGCACTCGCCGCCGAGCGCCATGCCTATGACGTCGCTTTGGTCGTCCGCAACGTGAGCTCGAACATGTCGCGCGCGGAGTCCGCTCTGTCGCTGTTCGTGCTCGACGAGGACAAGAAGCACAGCGGCAATATCTATGCCAGCGATTGGCAACTCGCCGGTTTCCAGATCAGCCAACTGGCCAAATTGGTGAAGGGCAACCCCGAGCAGGAACGCCGGGTCGCCGATCTCCAGGCCCTCTACAGTCGGCGGAGCCAATTGCTCGCGCCGGCCGCGCGGGCGGCATTGGCCAGCCAGGGGCAGAACGGAATCGGCTATCTCTATTCCGCCCAGAAAGACGCCAGCGTCATCGCGGTCGACAAGAAGCTCAACGAAATCATCACCAGCGAGCGCCAGTCGCTGCGCAATCGCATTGCCCAGAGCCAGTTCTTTTCCGATCAGGCCGACCAATTCACAACGTATTTGAGCTGGCTCGGCATCGTCGTCGGCCTCGGCGCGGTGTTCCTCGGCGTCGTCGCCTTCCAGGCGCTCCGCCAGAATGCTCTTGCGCGCAAGCAGATCGAAACCGAAGCCGAGCGTTCCGAAGCGCTCGAACAAGCGGTCCGCGACCGCACCCAGGAATTGTGGGAAACCAACCAGGCGCTCAAGGCCGAGGCGGAGGAGCGCCAGGCGGCCGAGGCCCAGCTGCGCCAGGTCCAGAAGATGGAGGCGGTGGGCCAGCTCACCGGCGGCATCGCCCACGACTTCAATAACATGCTGGCCGTCGTCGTCGGCGGCATCGACCTCGCTCAGCGGCGTCTCAATGGCCCGCGCCGCGAGGTGCTGTCGCATCTCCAGAATGCGATGGAGGGCGCGACCCGCGCCGCCGCGCTGACTCGCCGCTTGCTCTCGTTCGCCCGCTCCGAGCCGCTGTTGCCCGAGCGGATCGACAGCAAGGATCTGATCGTCGGCATGTCCGATCTGCTCGACCGCACCATCGGCGAGCGGATCAAGATCGACGTCAAGGTCGCGCGCGACACCTGGCCGACCTACGTCGACCCGCACCAGCTCGAAAACGCCATCGTCAATCTCGCGGTCAACGCCCGCGACGCGATGGACGGCCAGGGCGTGATGCGCATCACCACCGAGAATCAGACGGTCGCGGCCAATCAGGTCGGCGACATCCGCGCCGGCGAATACGTCAAGATCAGTGTCGCCGACACCGGCTGCGGCATGACCCCGGAAGTCCTCGATCGCGCGTTCGAACCGTTCTTCACGACCAAGCCGGTCGGCAAGGGCACCGGGCTTGGGCTCAGCCAGATCTTCGGCTTCGCCCACCAGTCGGGCGGCGAAGTCGGGATCGAAAGCAGGGTCGGCAAAGGCACCACCGTATCGATCTATCTGCCGCGGACCGAAGCGGCGGCGCAGGTCCGTATCCACCCGGCGGTCCAGCGCACCGACAGCGACGTCCGCGTCCCCGGCGCGCGTATCCTGCTGGTTGAGGACGACCCGCGGGTCCGTGCCGCGACTGTCGGGGCGCTCGAGGATCTCGATTACGAGCCGGTCGACTGCGCCAGCGGCGCCGAGGCGATCGCGCTGTTCCAGTCCACCGAGTTCGATCTGGTGATCAGCGACGTGATCATGCCCGAGATGACCGGCCCCGAACTGATCCGCCATTTGAAGGCGACCGAAACCCGCGAGTTCGCGGTGCTATTCGTCACCGGCTATGTCGGCGAAGGCGAGAGCGACGAGTTGCGCGGCCACGAATTGCTGCGCAAGCCATTCACCGTCGGCGCGCTCGCTGGCGCGGTCTCCGCGGCTCTCGCCCGGACTGCTAGCGCACCGCCCCAGACTTCAAAAGCCGCGGCAAAAGGCTGATCGCGGCGAGCAGCGGCCAGCGGCGCTGCCACGGCTTCAATGCGATATTGGTCCCGGCGTGGCGGTTGATCTTCCACGCGATGTAGTCGGCGCCCCCGGCGAAGGTCGCGCTCGCCTTGGCGAGGCGGACCACGGACAGCAGCTTGCCCTCGGCGCGCCGCCGCGCCCAGCCGCCGCTGACCTTCAGCATTTTCGCCTGCTCCAGCGCCGGCCCGGTAAAGCGGTGATAGCGGTCGGGATCGAGGTCGACGACCGAGGTCGCGCGGGCCTTGCGCTCGGCCCGGAGCTCGGCCGAATAGGTCAGCGCGAACGCCCGCCGCCATAAATCTAGTGGGTCGTCGCCCGCGTCTCCGCCCGCGGCGGCCAGCAATGTCGGCGCGGCGCGGCTGACGGCGTCGATCGCCGACTGCCGGGCTCGCACGTCGGCAACCCACACCAGCCGCGACGGTTGCGCGAACCGCGCCCAGACCGACACGCTCCGCGTCTCCGGCCCGTTCAACCGGTTGAAATCCGCTTCGCTCAGCACCGCATATTTCGCCGCGAGCCCGTCATGCTCGACATAGAAGACGTTGGGCGGGATCAGGCGGTTGGCGGCGGCCAGCCAGCGCTTGGCATAGGCCGCGCGATAGTCCGAGACGATCAAATAGAAATCGAGCATCAACACGTCGAGCTGGGCCTCGCGCAGGCACGATCCGTAGAACAGCACCGCCCGGCTCGCCGCGCCATGCCTGGCCGCGATCGCCCCCCCGACCGCCGCGGCACGGGGGTCGACGGGCAGGCTCAGTTCCTCGGCGACGAGCTCGCGCAGGTCGGACATGGGGACGTGTTTACGCCGCCAGTTTGACGAACGACAGCGGCTGCGCGGGCGTCAGGTTGATCGGGCTGCCGCGCTGGGCGGAGAAGGTCTCGCCGTCGAGGATCACGTTCGAACGGTCGCCCTCGATGGTGATTTCATCGACTTCCTCGAAGTGGACGCCGCGCATCTTCTTGCCCCGGTATCCGCCGGTCAGCCCGGCCAGCAACGCCCGCAATACCGAACTCGCGCTCTCTTCGATCGCCACAACCTTGAGCGGCCCCTGCCCGACGCCGCCGACCTGTCCCGACAGCAGCATCTTGTCGAGCGTGGTGACCGCGAGGAACGCGAAACGGCCCGAAATCCGCCCGTGCCGATGCATCATCAGATCGGTCTGCTCGGCCGGCGGCGGCAGGAAGCCCGCCTTCAGCTTGAGCACCAGCTGCGCGATGTAAGCGACGAAAGTCAGCGCATGGCTGACGCTGTTGGGCAGTCCCAGCGGATAGATTTTGTGTCGGCAGTAGAGCATCGTTTCGGCCAGTCCGGCACCGCCGAGGAACATACCGATCACCGGCCGCTCGGAACCGTTCTGGCGCAGCGCGATCAATTCGCGCGGGACGAGGTGCGGGGCGAGATCGTCCTGGGCAATCTCGATCAGCCGCTCGAGCGCCGCGATCGGATCGCCGCGGGCGCCGAGGTCGAGCGCGATGAGATTGGTCTTGCCGCTCGGCAGGACCGAGACGGGCGGGGGCGAATCGCCGAAGTGGCCGCCGTTATAGAGTTCGGTCAGCGCCGCCTGGACGGTGCCGTCGCCGCCGTTGATGACCAGCACCTTGGGCCGCACCCGGGCGATCGTCTTGAGCGCCTCGCCGACCTGGTAGGCGTGCTCGACTTCGTAATGGAAAATGTCGGGATGTTCGGCGCAGAAAGCGCGGATCCGCGGCAGCTGGGCGAGGTTGCCGGTCGACTTGGGGTTCGACAGCAAGGCGATCCTCGGCCGTCCCATCATTGCCCCGGCCGGCCCCCGCCACGCACGGCGAAGCCGGCCGCCAAACGGGCTGCGGCAGTCGCAATCGGCAGTGGACGCGTTTTCAACATGATTTCCCGGACCGCTTCGGTGTAGAGCTTCAGCGGGAACGGGCACACCACGGCAAAGGTGAATCCGTCCCTTGTGCAATGTCGGCTGCCTTTGCGGCCAAATCATGGTGTCGGGACGACCAAATTTGCGCCAGCTGACTTTAATCGACCGCTATCTGGCGCGCACCATCGCGGTGCCGCTGCTCGGTTCGCTGGTCCTGGCGGCAATGCTGCTGGTGCTCGACAAGATGTTGCGCCTGTTTCAGTACGTGGTCGATGCCGGCGGTCCGGTCAGCGTCGTCTGGCGCATGCTCGCCAGTCTGCTGCCCGAATATCTCTCGCTCGGTATTCCGATCGGGTTGATGCTCGGCATCCTGCTTGCCTTCCGCAAGCTTGCTTTGTCGTCCGAGCTCGACGCCATGCGCGGGATCGGCATCGGCTTCGGCCGGCTGCTGCGCGTTCCTTATGCCTTCGCCATTCCCCTGATGGCGCTCAATCTGTTCATCGTCGGCTATCTCGAGCCGTGGTCGCATTACCGCTACGAAGGCCTGCGCTTCGACCTCAAGTCGGGCGCGCTCGGCGCCGCGATCAAGGTCGCCGAGTTCAACCAGCTCGGCCATCGCCTGACCCTGCGTATCGACCGCAGCGAACATAACGGGACGCAACTCCACGGCATCTTCGTCGAAATGGACGACAAGAACGGCATGACCGTCGCCGCCACCGCCGAACGCGGCCGCTTCCTAGCCACCGACGACGCCGACACCATCCTGTTCCGGCTGGTGAAGGGCCGGCTGGTCCAGGATTCGCCCAAATTTGCCACCCCCCGCACTTTGTCGTTCGAGACCTATGACCTGCCGATCGGCCTGCCGGTGATCGACCAGTTCCGCCGCCGCGGCAGCGATTCCGACGAACTCTATCTGAACGAGCTGTTCCGCCGCGGCTACGGCGGCGGCGCCCCCGACGCGCGTCAACGCCACGAGGCCCAGGCGGCGCTCAATTTCCGCCTGGTCGAAGTGGTGATGATGCTGTTCCTGCCGCTGCTCGCGGTCGCGCTCGCGATCCCGCCCAAGCGCAGTTCGTCGGCGCTCGGCATCTTCCTCTCGATCGTGATCGTGGTCGCCTATCATAAGGTCAACCAGTACGGCGAACAGGCGGCGGCGCAGGGCCGGCTCGATCCGATTCTGGCGATGTGGGTGCCGCTGATCCTGCTCGCGACCCTGATCGTGTGGATGTACCACGTGATCGCGCACAAGCCGGGCGGACAGCCGATCGGCGCGCTCGAATGGTTCGCGGCCAAGACCGCGCGCCGCGCCCGCTCACTGCTGCCGCGGCCGGCCGACGCATGATCAACCTCAAATTCTTCCCGTCGCGCCAGATCGCCTGGTATTCGGTGCGCCTGTTCCTGACCCGCAGCCTCGCCGTGCTGTTCGCCTTGGTGCTGATCCTGATGACGCTCGACCTGCTCGGCGAATCCGGCAAAATCCTCGCGATCCCCGGCAACGGCGACGCCGAACTGTGGCGATACGTCGGCTTGCGCATCCCGCTTCTCGTGTCGCGCTTCCTGCCCTTTTCGGTGCTGCTCGGGACGTTGATCGCGTTCGTCGGCCTCAACCAGCACAGCGAAGTGGTGGCGATGAAGGCGGCGGGCGTCTCGGCGCACCAGATGCTCGCCCCGCTGATCGTCGCCAGCGTCGTCATCGCCGCCGCTTTGTTCGCCTTCAACGAGACGGTGGTGGTCAAGGCGGCGCGGGTCGTCACCGCCTGGTCGGACAATGACTACAAGCCGATCCCGCCCGAAAGCGGCGTGCTGTCCAACGTCTGGCTGCTGAGCGGCGAGGATTTGATCCGCGCCGGGCGGGTGGCCGGCCGCGGCGCCGACTTTCACGTCGACAATATCGTCATCTACGACCGCACCGGCGGCATCCTCGAACGCGTGATCCGCGCCGATACCGCGGTGCCCCGGCCGGCCACCGGCGACTGGCTGCTCGACAAGGCGCGGATTTACGACGCGACCATGAACCTGGTGCGCAGCGCACCGCGGCTGGCCGCGCTCCCCGGGGTCACCCCGCAGCAATTGACCCTGGCCAAGGTCGACCCGACCCAGCTCGATTACTGGACGCTGGAACAACGCATCGCCGAACTCGAAGCCGCCGGCCGCCCGGCCGACGAAGCCCGCGCCGGACTCGCCCACAAGATTTCCGCGCCGCTGTCGACCCTGCTGATGCCGCTGCTCGCCGCCGTCGCCGCCTTCGGGCTCGCCCGCTCGGGCCAGGTCCTGCTCCGTGCGACGCTCGGCATGGCGCTCGGCTTCGCTTATTTCGTCGCCGACAATTTCAGCCTGGCGATGGGCAATGCCGGCGCCTACCCGCCGGTGATCGCAGCATGGTCGCCGTTCCTGCTGTTCCTGTTGATCGGCGAAACCGTGCTGGTCCGCACCGAGGAATAATTACTCCGCGATCAACTCTCCGGACCCGCCGAGCTCCGCCGGAAAATCCTTTTGCTTGGGCAGCCCGTCGCGGATCGGCAGCACGCGCTCCTGGTAATTGACGTGCAGCCCCGGCTGGAAATCGAACCCGCGCAGCGTCTCCGCATGGACGTCGGTCATGTCGATCGTCGGGTGCTGGATCAGCACCTGCCCGCCGCAATTGGTGCAATGCTGGCGATCGGAAAAGCCCATCTTGTTGAACCCGCCAAGCTGGTCCTCGCCCTTGGTGATCCGGACCGACGCCCGCGGCCACAAGGTAAACCCGCGGACCGGCGCGCCGGCCATCGAACGACAGGATTGGCAGTGGCAATAGCCTTGCGCCGCGGCCTGCCCGGTCAGCTCGATCCCGACCGCGCCGCAAAAGCATTCGCCGTGATGAACTTCGTCCGCCATCGATCCGACTCCGGTGGTTTTGCCGGCAGCGGCTTAACGCGGCCGGACATGCCTGCGCAAATTAAAGCCTAGCGCAGCCGGGCGATCTTGAGCCCGTCTTCCTTGGCCCGCTGTTTGACCGATTCCTCGCTCCGGATCAGCGCCTTGGCGATCGCTTTCAACGCCATGCCCTTGCCCGCCAGGGTGCGCAACCGGTGGAGCTCGTCGGCGCGCCATGGCTGCCGATGCCGTTCGAACCGTTCACCCATGAGCCACGTCCCCCTTGGCCGCGCGCTTTAGCACATTAGAAATCTCTTGGGACCAAGCTCGGGACTCGTTCGAAGGCTTGGGAGCGCGAGGGGTGAAACGCTCAACCGGATTGATGCTGGCGGTGCTGCTGCTGGGTGGCTGCGACCGGCCGAACCCCCGTGCCTCGGCGACCGTCCGCTTGCCTCCCGCCAGGCCGGCCACGCCCGCGCCGGGCTTTTCGTCTGCCGTCAGTACGCCAGCGGCCTAGCCGCCGCCGAGGCGGCGAAAGTGGTAACGCCCGCGCACCGGCGCTGCCTGATAGGAATGGCCCGAGGTACAGGTCACCTTGAACGCGCCCGACGCGCCGCTTTGGGTGGTCGAAGCAACCTCGCCGCAGGGATAACCGATCCGCTCGATCGTCCGCGCAATCACCCGGTTGGGCAGCGGCAGGCTTGCCGCCGCGGCAGTGGCGACCGGCGCAGTCTCGGCGGCTTGCTCAGGTGCGACCGCTTGCGCCGGCATCTCGGATAATTGCCGCTCGACATCGGCGAGCTGCGACGGCGGCCGCGTACGCGCCACGCGGGTCACGGCGCGGGCGGTGCGCCTGGCCGGCAGCGCCCGGGCATCGTCCAGCACCGGGTTCGGCGCCGCCTTGGCGGGATCGTTGACCGTGAACGTGGTTGGCGGCGGCAGCGCGACCTTCGCCGCTTGCGGTTCCGCGGCATTGCCCGCGTCCCACCCGGCCCAGCCGCCGATGATCGCCCCGGCGACGATCACGCCGCCGGCCACAATCCCGATCGGCTTCCACGGAATCGCACCGGCGTCGGCCTCGGCCCGGTCCTCGTTCAGCGCGAGGTGCACGGTGCGTTCGCTGGCGATCGGCGGATCGGCTTTGGGCGCTGGTGCCGTGACCGACGGAATAGGCTGCGTTGCCGGGGTCGCATCGTGGAGCGGCTCGGGCCGCGCCAACCGCTGCAGCGCCGCGGCGATCGGCGGCGTCGGGTCGGGCTCAACGGACGGCTCGACGGGCGCCTCGGGTCGCGGCCGCGCCATCATCGGCGTCGCCGATGCGGTCAGGAACTGCGCTCCGACACGCCACTGCATCGGCGCCGGGCGCGGCTCCGGTTTGGGCCCGAGCCCGATTTCAGCATCATAAGCGCGGCGCCGCGCCGGATCGCGCAGCGTGCGGAAGGCGACGGCAGCCTCGGCGACGCCGCTAAAGCCGTGCGGCTGAAAAATGCTGATCGACCCGGCGAACGCGCGCTCGATCTCGTCGGCAGTCGCGGTCGGCGCCAGCCCGAGCACCTCATAATGCGTCCGCCGCGTCTTGATGGTGCCGGCCATGCTGATTGTCCCCACGATTAAGCTGCGGAACCTTCAGCCTTTTCTCCGTGGAATCCCAGTTCGACCCGCCGCAAATCGAAGCCCGTTCGCCTTTACCGCGCCGCCCAATCGCCGGGTGTATCGTGAGTGAATCAAAAATCCGCGCAGATCTAAGGCTCGCAAGCTTCGCCCGGCGGCTCGGGCTGGTGCGGCACGTAATCGGGCCCCATCACCCACCCTGGCGGGACCATGCAGTCGTGGCTCGCGTCGTGCGACCAGCCCGCGGCCAGCATCCCCGGCATCTCGCGTTTGCGCAGCCGCTCGATCTTGTGGAACAAGCGCTCGCGGATTTCCTCGATCTCCTCGGCCGGCGGCTCCAGTTCCTCGATCGACTGCTGCTGCGCCTTCGATCCGTGCAGCTGGACGATGCGGATCGCCTCGGCGACGCTGACCCGGGGCTCGACCCCGCCGGTGTCGAGCTCGTCCGGATCGAAGCTTTTGTTCGCCGCCTCGACCAGATGCATTTCGATGCTCGCCCGCCCGCTCTCGAGCACCGCCGCCCATTTGGCCTTGAACAATGGGTGCTTCATCCGCCGCGCATAGACCGCATTGGGCGACACCCCCGCCGCCGCCGCCGCGCGCTTGACGATCGCCGTCGCCGCCAGTTCCTCGAAAAAGATTTTCTCCCGCGCCTGGCTCCACCGATCATGCCCCGCGCGCTTCATCTGGCTGCCGGACGCAATCAGCTCCTCCCCGGGACGGGGAGGGGGACCATTCCCCGAAGAGGGAATGGTGGAGGGGGCCCGCGTAACCGCCGCAACCTCCTCTTGGCTTCGCTGCTCTTTCAGCAGCGCGTGGCGGCACATCGCCGCATCCCACGCCCCCGCAAAATCCGCATGCCGCCGCCGCCGCGCATAAGCCGTAGAATAATCCACCCCCGCATCCTCCGCCGCCCCACGAACCTCCCCGGTTCGCTCCAACGCCCGAAGAAAGGCGATCGTCCAGCGTGGTTCTTTCCTCATCCATCCTCCCCGGGACGGGGAGGGGGACCATGCAGCAAAGACTGCATGGTGGAGGCGGCCCACCTTTTTCGCGCACGCATGTTTGTCGCCCCTCACTGCATCCCCATCTCCACCGATTCGCGGAGTCACTAACCTACTCGGTTATCTGTAAGACAGCATATTCGAAGCGCAGCTATACCAGTATCTGAATCGCCCCGTGGCCGCCCGGCGCCAGAATCCCGCATTCACCAAAACGGATGCGTGCATAGCCGCCCTCACCCCACCCGACACCGCGGCTGTTCTTGATGACCCAGTAGCCCTGTGGCTGGTCGTAGCCGACGATTTCGACCGAATGCGCCGACAGCCAGTCGCCTGCGGCATGTCGATAGACGCCGCCAGCATAAAATTCCCAGAAGTCCTGGAACAGGTCCATGACCGCGAGAATGGGGCCACGCTGCAACGCTTCAAGGCCGTCTCGAGAAGTCCAGAGGTCGTATTTCGTTGTGACTCGCAGGACGCCGCGGGCCAAGGAGCAAGCTTGATCATCGAAGGCTTCGCTCGGCCCGATTAGCGGGACTGACGTGTGCGCTGCCCCATTGATGGCCTGATTCAGGTCAAGCGCTTCGCCGCACGACCTCCTGCCGAGGCAGGTGTGGACGAAGGATGGCGACAGAGAGCGCGGAATCCCGCTTGGGCGCAGCCGGGAAAGGTCGCCCATCGCCGCTGTCAGCGCAAAGGCCGAGCATGTATTGCACGCCCCCTGATCCAGCGGCGGGAGCAGCCGGCCGCTACCGCGCCAATCCACCGTGGGCGGCGGCGCGACCATCTCGTGAAATTGAAATCCTTGTCCTCCCCCTGGCCGGAACAGCTTTCGTTTGCGGCGCCTGAAGCGAAAGGGCGCCGCTCCAGTTTCCGCGATTTTCCACGATGGACCTGCTCCGACCAGCTCCTCGCGCAGCCGGGCGCTGGCCCGCCTCACGTCCTTGCTCATTCCGCAAGCTTGGCCCTGGCGGCGGCCAGTGCTGCCTCGGCCTCGATCTTGGTTCGTTCGGCAGTGGCTAGCGTGGCGTCGGTCTGAAATGCCTTGATCGCCGCCTGCTTGTCGGCGTCAGCGGCCGGCGCGAGCGCAGCTTCGGCGTCCTGCAGCGCCTTCTTCGCCTTCAACTCGTCGGCACGCGCTTGTAACCGGGCCGTGTCGGCAGAATTTGCGGCCTTGATCGTCGCAGCGATTGGCTCCGAGGCGCCCTTGACGGCGGCGGCTAAGCCCGAACCGGCGCCCCGCGATTGCAGACTCCCGGCGGAGGTCAGCACCCCCGATTGGGCGAAGCCCGCCGAACTCTTAATGCTGGCGAAGGTCTGGGCCCGGAATGGAAGAAGAAAGGTCGTGCCCGCTTGAAGGACCTGAACTTCGCTCGCCTTCACCACCGTCTCTCTATTGTCCAGCGCATCGAGGCTGTCGCCGCAGGGGCTGTCAGAGCAAGCATACAGGCGCATTAGCCGCGGTTCGCGATAGGGCAGGCCGGCTAGTACCCTGGTTGAATTTGAGCTGTTGCTTCCGGAGGGTAGCGGACCGCCCTCAAGCGGCAGCAAAGCGAAATAGACGTTCAGCGCAATACTGGTCGAATCTACGCCCCACTTCTCCAGGGCTTTGGGGCTGGGACGGACCGGCTTGCTCGATGCATAGTCGTGGCTCGTTTGGGGCCAGACCAGGGTCTTGGTTTCGCTCACTTCGTCGAGCAGGCGTTTCAGCTTCGCTTGTTCGGCTTCGAGCGACGCCGTCAGCGTCTCCAAGACCGCCTTTGCGGCCGCCAGCTGCGCCTTGGCCTTGTCGTCCTTGGGGTCGGTCTTTTCAGTCAGCCGCGTCACGACGACCGTTTGATCCTCGACCGCTCTCTGCGCCTTCTCCGTCATCTCCTCTTGGCCCGGATTGCCGGGTGAGCCGTCGATCTCGGTCAGCGCATCCTTCACCGATTGTGGGCAAACCGGCGGCGCCGCGTTCTCCCCCTTACCTGGGAACAACGCCACGCGGGCAATGTTGCCCACTCCCGTCAACAAATCGGCGATGGCCGTGCCGGTCTGATCGTCGACGCTACTGTTGATCGATTTGATGCTGCGGTCCTCGTACCATTCCATAGCGAAATCGGTGGCCCGGAACGGACCCTGCAACGCACGCGGGTCGATCGCATAGAACTGGTCTGGATCGGGCGATGCCTTGTCCTTCGGCGCGGCTGAGATCTTGAGGTGGACCGGCATGTCCGGCGCTTTCGCGTTCTCGTCACATTTCGTTATTCGCCACGTGACGGGGATTTCGAATTGAGTGAATTTCAGCCGGTAGGGGTAGCCGCTCGCGGTTGCTCCCGGCGTAATCTTAGTAACCGGCAATTCCGACGTGCAGGCGCTCGTGAGCGCGACTGCAAACCCGAACAACATTGCCACCGGCGCGCGGGCAACGCGGCCGCGAAGAAAGCTCGGCAGTTCCACGACTGCTACTCCCCAAGAAGGGACCGAGCGATCACATCACTGCCCAAATTCACGCGGCGAGTCAAAGCGTTAAACGCGTAGTAAACAGCAACCTAGAATCTTCGCGCCCTTCGCGCCTTCGCGTGAAACCCCAAAGCTCTCTGCGTCTCTGCGCGACAAACAAATAGGGCCGCCCCAACGGGACGGCCCTTCCTTGTTCTGACCGGAGTCGCTTGGGTTTACCCCAGCATTTCCTGCTCGAGCTTCTTGGCCATTTCCTCGATGTTCTCGGGCGGCCAGCCGGGGATGTCCATGCCCAGGCGCAAGCCCATGCTCGCCAACACTTCCTTGATCTCGTTCAAGGACTTGCGGCCGAAGTTCGGGGTCCGCAGCATCTCGGCTTCGGTCTTCTGGACGAGGTCGCCGATGTAGATGATGTTGTCGTTCTTGAGGCAATTGGCGCTGCGCACGCTGAGCTCCAGCTCGTCGACCTTCTTGAGCAGGTACCGGTTGAGCTGGTTGGTGTCGGCCTGGGTCTCGATCGGCATCGCCGCGGACGGCTGACCGATCATCGGCGAGGCCGCCATGCGCACCTGGCTGTCGTCGAAGTGGACGAACAATTGCAGCTGGTCCTGGAGGATCCGCGCGGCATAACCGAGCGCGTCTTCCGGGGCGACGGTGCCGTCGGTCTCGATCGTCAGCGTCAGCTTGTCGTAATCGAGCTCCTGCCCGACGCGGGTGTTCTCGACCTTATACGCGACCTGGCGCACCGGGCTGTACAAAGCATCGACCGGGATCAGGCCGATCGGGGCGTCGGCCGGGCGGTTGGCCTGGGCCGGCTGATAGCCTTTGCCAATGTCGGCGGTGAGCTCCATGTTGAGCGTCGCGCCTTCGTCGAGGTGGCAGATCAAAAGGTCGGGGTTGGTGACCTCGATGTCGCCGGCGGTGGCGATCATCCCCGCGGTGACGTCGGCCGGGCCGGTCGCCGACAGATGCAGGCGCTTGGGGCCTTCGCCTTCCATGCGCAGCGCGATCTGCTTGACGTTGAGGACGATGTCGGTGACGTCCTCGCGGACGCCGGTCAGCGAGCTGAATTCATGCAGCACGCCGTCGATCTTGATCGAGGTGATCGCGGCGCCCTGGAGCGACGACAAAAGGACCCGGCGCAGCGAGTTGCCCAAGGTCATGCCGAAGCCGCGCTCGAGCGGCTCGGCGACGAACGCGGCGCGGCGGCGGACATCGCCCCCGGACTGCTTCTTCTCGAGGCTGTTGGGCTTCTTCAGTTCCTGCCAGTTCTTTGCGTTGACGGCCATGTTGTTCCCTTGGCAGTTGGGGGCCTGGGGGCGGCCCCGGATTTCAAATAATGTGCACCCCGGCGCAGGCCGGGGCCCAGTTCAATTCTTAGACGCGGCGCCGTTTCGACGGGCGGACGCCGTTGTGCGGGATCGGCGTGACGTCGCGGATCGAGGTGATCTGGAAGCCAACCGCCTGGAGCGCGCGGAGCGCACTTTCGCGGCCCGATCCCGGACCCTTGACCTCGACTTCGAGGGTGCGGACGCCATGTTCGGCGGCCTTCTTGCCGGCGTCTTCGGCCGCGACCTGGGCCGCGTACGGAGTCGACTTGCGGCTGCCCTTGAAGCCCATCATCCCGGCCGAGCTCCACGCGATGGCGTTCCCTTGCGCGTCGGTGATGGTGATCATGGTATTGTTGAAGCTGGCGTTGACGTGGGCCACGCCGGACGTGATGTTCTTGCGCTCCCGTCGACGAAGGCGCTGCGGTGCTTGAGCCATTGGTAAATCCTAATCCTGCGAAACCGTTGATCCTCACAAGCGGCTGAGCCGCGAGGACCGGCTTATTTCTTCTTGCCGGCGATCGGCTTGGCTTTGCCCTTGCGGGTGCGCGCATTGGTGTGCGTGCGCTGGCCGCGGACCGGCAGGCCCTTGCGATGGCGCAGGCCGCGGTAGCAGGCGAGGTCCATCAACCGCTTGATGTTCATCGCGGTTTCGCGCCGCAGGTCACCCTCGACGCTATGGTCCTTGTCGATCGCTTCGCGGATGTGACTGACTTCCTGGTCGGTCAGCTCCTGGACGCGCTTTTCGGGCGCGATCCCCAGCTTGGCGATAATGTCCTTGGCCGTGGTGCGGCCGATTCCGTGGATATAGGTCAACGCGATTTCCACGCGCTTGTTGGTGGGGATATTCACCCCGGCAATACGAGCCATTCTCTACCCTTCTTCAGCTCCACAGGTGTGGGATTTTGTGAGGGAAAACCCCACGTGGACCCCACGCCCATCTCTTCGCTTCGTGGCCCCAGCTTCAAACGAAAAACCGACGCGCGCACGAATGCGCCGCCGGAAACCGGTGAAACGGGATAATTGCGCAAATAGGATTCGGCCTTCCCAGAGTCAAGGCCGCGATCGGATGAGTGCCACAGAAGCGAACATGGGGTTCCCCATCCCACTTTTCCAGACTCAGGCGTTATGGCGTCCACCATGCAGGAAAAGCGCATCCACCAGATTTTCGTCGTCAGCGTCCTCGCCAAGGGCGCGCACGCGCTGATCGAGATCGCCGGCGGGGCGACGCTCTACCTCGTCAGCAGCGACCTGATCACCCGTTGGCTGCCGGCGACGGACCAGAGTTTTTACGCCTTCTACCTCTTGAGCCACGGCCTCATCAAACTGGTCCTGGTCTACGGCCTGCTGCGCCAGAAATTGTGGGCCTATCCGGCGAGTTTCGCGGCGTTCGGCGGGTTCATCGCCTACCAGCTCTACCGCTACAGCTTCACCCATGACATCAGCCTCATCCTGCTCAGCATCTTCGACCTGTTCGTGATCTATCTCGCAGTCCACGAATACCGGCTGTTGCGGAAACACCTGCCCACCCACTAAGCGCGGGCGAATGCAGCGGCTGACCCTCGATGGCGGTGTTCCCGATCACCTCAGGGGGAGCATTCTCGCCCTCGGCAATTTCGACGGTTTTCATCTTGGCCACCAGGCGGTAGTCAACCGGGCGATCCAGCGCGCCTTCCACGAGCGTCGGCCGGCAATCGTCGCCACCTTCGACCCCCATCCGGTCAAGTTCTTCAAGCCCGACGTGCTACCCTTCCGGCTATCGACGCTCGACCAGCGCGAGGAGCTGTTCAAGCACGCCGGGGCGGACGCGATGCTGGTGTTCGAATTCAACGCCGCGCTCGCCGCGACCGATGCCGGGGCGTTCGTGCGCGACGTGCTGGCGGGGCGGATCGGCGCCGCGGGGGTGATCACCGGCGATGACTTCAGCTTCGGCAAGGGGCGCACCGGCGACCCCGCGCTGCTCAAGACGCTCGGTGCGCAGCATGGGGTCATTGCCGAAGCGGTGCCGCAGGTGCTGCTCGACGGCGAGCGGATTTCATCCGGTCGGATCCGCGAGGCGATAATCGCGGGAGATACGGGCACCGCGACGCATATGTTGAGCCGGCCGTACACGATCGCCGGCACGGTTCAGCGCGGCGACGCCCGCGGCCGCGAGCTCGGCTACCCGACCGCGAATGTCGAACTCGGCGATTACCAGCGGCCGAAATATGGCATCTACGCCGTGCGGGTGACGCTGGATGATGGATCCGAGCGTCCTGGTGTCGCCAGCCTCGGCGTCCGGCCGATGTTCGACCCGCCGCAGGAGTTGCTCGAGGCGTATATCTTCGACTTCGACGGGCATTTGTACGGGCGCACGATCGAAGTCGCGCTGCACGCCTACATCCGCGAGGAGCGGAAGTTCGACGGCATCGACGCGCTGGTCGCGCAGATGAAGAACGACGAGGCGCAGGCGCGGCGGTTGCTGGCCATCAGCTAGCCGTCATTGCGAGCTTAGCGAAGCAATCCAGAAAAGGATGGATTCACGCGAAGCCGCGAAGAACGCGATGAGGTCGGCGCGGTCTCAAATCTTCGCGACTTCGCGTCTTCGCGTGAAATAACTGGATTGCTTCGCTCCGCTCGCAATGACGGGTTTGCAATTGTGGGGAACGCCCCGCTAAGGCGCGGCCTTCATGGCCGACGCTCCCGACACCAAGACCGATTACCGATCGACCGTCTTCCTGCCCAAGACCGACTTTCCGATGAAGGCCGGGCTGCCGCAGAAGGAGCCGGTGATCGCTGCGCGTTGGGAATCTGAGAAGCTTTACGAGCAGATGCGCAAGGCGCGCGCGGGACGCGACAAGTTCATTTTCCACGACGGCCCGCCCTACGCCAATGGCGACATCCACATCGGCCATGCGCTCAACCACACGCTCAAGGACATGGTCGTCCGGACGCAGAATCTGCTGGGCAAGGACGCGCCCTACGTGCCCGGGTGGGACTGCCACGGCCTGCCGATCGAGTGGAAGGTCGAGGAGCAGTATCGCAAGAAAAAGCTCAACAAGGACGAGGTGCCGGTCAAGGAATTCCGCGCCGAGTGCCGCGCTTACGCCCAGCATTGGGTCGACACCCAACGCGAGCAATTGAAGCGGCTCGGGATCAGCGCCGACTGGGACGAGCCCTATCTGACCATGGCGAAGGACGCCGAGGCGACGATCGTCTCCGAATTGTTCAAGTTCGCCGAGAGCGGCCAGCTCTACCGCGGGGCCAAGCCGGTGATGTGGTCGCCGGTCGAGAAGACCGCGCTGGCCGAGGCCGAGATCGAATATGAGGACATCGTCTCGACGCAGATCGATGTCGGGTTCGAGATCGTCGAGAGCCCGATCCCCGAACTGGTCGGCGCGCACGCGGTGGTATGGACAACGACGCCATGGACGATCCCGGTGAACCAGGGGATCGCTTACGGGCCGGAGGTTGAGTACTCTGAGATTGAGGTCAGTAAGAGCGTTTCCACGGCCGATGGTCCAGCATTGGCACTTGGAACTCGCTACTTAGTCGCGACCGAACTGCTTCATGAGTTCTTCGCCCGACCATCGGCTGAGCGCGGGTGGACCTCATACAAGGTCAAGAAAATCTGGAAAGGCTCCGACCTCGCCGGCAGCATCGCCCGCCACCCGATGCACAAGCTCGGCGGGTTCTTCGCCAAGCCACGGCCGTTCCTCGCCGGCGAGTTCGTCACCACCGACCAGGGCACGGGCCTGGTCCACATGGCGCCCGACCATGGCGAGGACGATTTCGAGCTGTGCAAGGCAAACGGCATCGACCCGGTTTTCGCGGTCGACGCGGCAGGCTTTTACCGGCCCGACTGGCTGTGGCTCGGCGGCCAAGGCTCGGTCATCAACGCCAAGTTCAACGCGCCCGACGGGCCGATCTGCCAAGACCTGCGCGACGCCGGGGCGTTGCTCGCGGCATCCGCGGACTTCAAGCACAGCTACCCCCATTCGTGGCGGTCAAAGGCGAAGGTCATTTACCGCTGCACCCCGCAATGGTTCATCGCCATGGATCGGCCCCTGCCCGCCTGGCATTGCGAGAGCTTCGCCGAGCAGCGCTGGGACAATGAGGGCGGCGCGATCGAACGTACGCCGACGCTCCGCCAGCTGGCCGCGAAGGCGATCGCCGATACGCGCTTCGTGCCGGAAAAGGGCCGTAACCGCTTGGGCGCGATGGTCGCCGACCGCCCCGACTGGGTGATCAGCCGCCAGCGTGCGTGGGGCGTGCCGATCGCTCTGTTCGTCGAACGCAAGACCGGCGAGCTGCTGGTCGATCCCGAGGTCAATGCGCGGATCGTCGAAGCGGTGCGCGCCGGCGGCGTCGACGCGTGGGATGCGGAGCATGCGGCTGCGTTCCTCGGCAACCGCAATCCCGACGATTACGAAATGGTCACCGACATTCTCGACGTCTGGTTCGACAGCGGCTGCACCCACGTGTTCACGCTGGAGAGCGGACATTGGCCAGAGCAGCGCTGGCCCGCCGATCTGTACCTCGAAGGATCGGACCAGCACCGCGGCTGGTTCCAGTCGTCGCTGCTCGAAAGCTGCGGGACGCGCGGGCGCGCGCCCTATGACGCGGTGCTGACCCACGGCTTCACCATGGACTCCAAGGGCCTGAAAATGTCCAAGAGCCTGGGCAATACGGTCGACCCGTTGAAGATCATGGAGACCTACGGCGCGGACATCATCCGGCTGTGGGCCTTGAGCGTCGATTTCACCGAAGACCACCGGATCGGCGACGAGATCCTGTCGGGCGTCGGCGACCAGTATCGCAAGCTCCGCAATACCTTCCGTTATTTGTTGGGCGCGCTGGAGGGGTTCAGCGACGAGGAGCGGCTCGACGATATCGCGGCTTATCCCGAGCTTGAGCGGTACATGCTGCATCTGACCGCCGAGCTCGACGCCAAGTTGCGTCAGGCGGTCGATGAGTTCGACTTCAACACTTACGTCCGCGCGCTGACCGACTTCGCCAACGAGGATCTGAGCGCCTTCTATTTCGATATCCGCAAGGACAGCCTGTATTGCGACGCGCCGTCGTTGTTGAAGCGGCGAGCCTACCGGACGGTGCTCGACACTCTGTTCCACGCTTTGGTGCGGTGGCTGGCGCCAGTGCTGGTGTTCACGAGCGAGGAAGTGTGGGGCACGCGCTACCCCGATGGCGGGTCGGCGCATTTGCTTGAGTGGCCGGAAGTGCCGGCGGTCGATGCCGACGACGCGAAGTGGCTCGCGCTGCGCGCGTTGCGCACTCAGGTAACCGAAGCGATCGAGCCGCTGCGGCGGGACAAGGTGATCGGCTCGAGCCTCGAGGCCGAAGTGACCGTCCCGAGCGACGCCGATCCGCTCCTGCTCGCCGAGCTGTTCATCACCTCGACAGTTCATAAAGGCGATGGGATCACAGTGACCAAGACGGCCAACCACAAATGCGGGCGCTGCTGGCGCCACATGCCGGACGTGGCGGAAGATGGCGGGCTCGACGCGCGGTGTGAGGCGGTGGTGAATGGGTAAGATCCTCCCCAGCATGGGGAGGTGGCAGGCCGCAGGCCTGACGGAGGGGGTTTGTCACCTGCTCCACGCCCGCTCCACCATGCTGCGCATGGTCCCCCTCCCCGTTCCGGGGAGGATTTCATGAAAACCCGCCAACTCGGTTTCACCGTCGCCGCGCTGGTGTTCGCGCTCGACCAGCTCATCAAATGGCTGGTGACCGGCCCGCTCCACATCGCCGAGCTTGGCGACCAATTGGTGCTGCTGCCGATCTTCAACCTGACCTACACCGAGAATCAGGGCATTTCGCTCGGTCTGCTCAACGCCAGCAACTCGGTCGGGCGGTGGATGCTGGTCGCGCTGACCGGCGCGATCGCACTCGGCGTCGCGTTCTGGATCGGGCGCGAAAAGAACCGCGCGGACCAGATCGCGCTGGGGATGGTGCTGGGCGGAGCGCTCGGCAACATCCTCGACCGGGTGCGGTTCGGCTATGTGGTCGACTTCGCCGACCTTCACTTCGGCGCCTTCCGTCCGTTTTTAGTATTCAATGTCGGCGATGCTGCGATTAGCATCGGCGTCGTGATATTGTTGCTGCGCGCGTTCCTCACTCGTAAGGAGCAGCGAAAGGGGCTGGGCCCCGAGGAGACGATCGAGCATGCGTAAAATTCTGACCGCCACCATCCTGGTTGCAGCCGTCGCCACCAGCGGCTGCGCGATGTTCAAGAGCCGCAGCCGAACACCGGACGAATTCGCGGTGGCGCGGAACGCACCGCTGATCATTCCGCCCGATTTCAGCCTGACCCCGCCAGTCGCGGGCACGGCCGGCCTGACTGTTGGCGACGCCCAGCAGCAAGCGATCGACGCCTTGTTCGGCGGCCCTGCCCCGCGCAGCCAGGCCGAGACCAGCATGCTCGATGCCGCTGGCCGCGAGCGCGCGCCGGTCGGCATCCGCTCGACCGTGTGGGACCCGGATACGCGCATCGTCGACAAGGGCGCGACGACGCTCCAGATCTTGTCCGCCCCGGCGGCTGACACCAACATCGCCACGGCCCAGGCCGGGCAGTAAACGAAGAACAGGGGAAACGAACCCTTTCGATGGCTGAAGAAACTCTCTCCGCTCGTCTGGTCGAAATCGAATCAATGCTCGACCGGTCGCGCCGCCGGTTCGAGGAAGGCTCGCGCCTGGTCGAGGAAGCGCACTCGCTGCTCGGCGAAATCCAGCAGGCGCTGATCGGCAGCCCGCGCACCGTCTCGCCCGAGGACAGCGAGGAAGCCGCGTCGAAGCTGCTCGCATCGCTCAAGGCCAGCGGCAGCGAAATGCCGGCGACCCTGTGCGGCGGTCGCTTGAGCGTCGACCAGGTGCAGCGGCTGATCCGCATCGACGGCCACCCGATCGGCATCACTGAAATGGAATATCGCGTGCTCGAGCTGCTCGCCTTCGCGCGCAACAATGTCGTCACCCGGGCGATGCTGCTGAAGCACCTCTACCGCCGCGCCGACGACCAGCCGCAGCCCAAGATCATCGACGTGTTCATCTCGAAGCTGCGCAAGAAATTGCGCAACGCGTCGGGCGGGGCCGAATTCATCGAGACGATCCCGCAGCGCGGCTGGATCCTGCGCGACGTCGACGCCACCAGCGGGGCCTGATTCACCCTTTCTTAGCGAGGCTTAGCTTAATGCGGGCCGATGCTTCACTTGCTCCCCGACAGCGGGCCGCGGCCACGCCCTGAACCTTATGCCGAGGCGGTTGCCCGCCTCTCCAGCGTGCGCCATGCGCTGCGCTTGGTCGATCCGCACGGCGGCGGCCCGGCGTCCGACCTCGAAGACGATGACGCGGTTGCCGCGGCGTGGGACGAGGCCGACGAGGCCAGGCGCCGCGCGTTCGACAAGCGCTCAAGCAAGCTGGTCGGGGCGACGGCCGCGGGGGTCGAAGCGCTGCTCGACGAGCAGCAGAAGGGCAACGAGCCGAACGAGGAAGCAAGCAAGCTGCTGGTCGATCAGATCCGGCGCGAGCTGAAGGACGTCGCCAGGCACATCTTCCGCTAGGCGGGACCGAGCGCCTTCGGGGTGGCCGGATCGGCGCCCCATTCCGACCAGCTGCCATCGTACAACCGGTTGCGCTCCGCGCCGAGCAGACGCGCGGCGAAGAGCAGCGAATTGGCGGTGACGCCCGAACCGCACGACGCGGTGAATGGCTGCGCCGGGTCGATCCCGGCGTCCGCGAACAGCGTCCGAATCTCCTCCAGCGATTTGAATGTCCCGTCCTCGCGGTAAAGCGAACCGAACGGCAGGTTGCGCGCGCCGGGAATGTGACCGGGCGCAACCCCGGGCCGCGGATCGGCCTCGCTGCCTTCGAAACGGCCCGCCCCACGCGCGTCGAGGACGATGCCGCAGGCGAGGACATCGGCCTTGGCGACGACTTCGCCGACGCGTTCTCGGGCGTCGAAGCGCGCCGCGCGAGAGGCGGGCTCGCCGCTTTCGGTTGGGCGGCCTTCGGCGGTCCATTTCTGGAAGCCGCCATCGAGGATCGCGACCTGATCGGCGCCGAAGTGGCGGAGCATGAACCAGCCGCGCGCGGCGGTTCGCGTCGGCGAATTGTCGTAGACGACGACGCGGTCGTCGCGGCCGACGCCGAGCGCCGCCATCGCCGCGCCGAAATCGCCCGCGCTCGGCAGCATGTGCGGCACCGGATTGGCCCGGTCGCTGACTGCATCGATGTCGAGGAATCGGGCCCCCGGGATGTGCGCGGCGAGATATTCCGCGTGGCCGTCGCGGCCGAGCGAGGGCATGAACCACGAGGCATCGACGATGGCGAGGTCGGGCTCGCCGAGGTGGTCGGCCAGCCACTGGGTTGAGACAAGCGAGTCCATCGGCCGAGGATAGGCTTCGCGCGGCACTGCTGCTAGGTGGCCGCGCGATGGACACGACCCACCTCGGCAAGGCCTCGAGCCTGCCCGCCTCGCCCGACGCGGCGGTGCTCGATTACGTACCCAGCCCGCGGGCCGGCGCGCTTTATCTGGTGCGCTTCGCCGCGCCCGAATTCACCTCATTGTGCCCGGTCACCGGCCAGCCCGACTTCGCCCATCTGGTGATTGATTATGCGCCCGGCGAGACGATTGTTGAGTCGAAGAGCCTGAAGCTATTCCTCGGTTCCTTCCGCAATCATGCCGGGTTCCACGAGGACGTGACCGTCGGCATCGGCCAGCGGCTGGCGGACGAGATGAAGCCCAGGTGGCTGCGCATCGGCGGCTATTGGTACCCGCGCGGCGGGATGCCGATCGACGTGTTCTGGCAGTCGGGACCGCCGCCCGAGGGCCTGTGGCTGCCCGACCAGGGCGTCGCCCCGTACCGTGGCCGCGGCTAGGATCGCGATCCTCGGCGCCGGCTCGGTCGGCTGCTTCATCGGCGGCACCTGGGCTGCCGCGGGCTTGCCGGTCACCTTCATCGGCCGTCCCAGGATCGCCGCGGATATCGCCAAGCACGGGCTGACCGTCAGCGATCATTCGGGCTGGAACGCGCGCCTCGACGCGATCGACTTTCGCACCGATCCGGCGGCGCTGGCCGAGGCCGACATCATCGCCCTCACCGTCAAGAGCGGCGCGACGGCCGACGCAGCCCGCGACATCGCCAAGCACGGCCGCGACGGCATACTGGTGATCAGCTTCCAGAACGGCATCAGCAACGTCGACGTGCTTCATGAGAAACTCGGCGGCCGCTTCGAGGTCGTGCGCGCGATGGTCCCGTACAATTGCGCCTATCTCGGCGAGGGCCGGTTTCACAAAGGCGTGGCGGGAGCACCGCTCTATGCGGAGAACCGGCCGGAGACGCGCGAGCTGGCGGGTCGCATCGGCGGCGGGCCGGCGGAACTCCAATTGCACGACGACATGCTCGGCGTCGCCTGGAGCAAATTGCTCATCAACCTCAACAATGCGGTCAACGCCTTGTCGGGCCGGTCGCTGCTCGCCGAGATCCGCGAACGCGATTACCGCCGGGTGTTCGCCGCCGCGATGCGCGAAGGGCTGCGCATCCTGAAGCAGGCCGGGATCGAGCCGGCCAAGGTCGGCGACGTCGCGCCGCGGCTGATGCCGGCGGTGATCGATGCGCCTGATTGGCTGTTCAACCGGGTGTTCATCAAGCGCTGGAAGATCGACGCCAAGGCGCGCTCGTCGATGTCCGACGACCTTGCCCAGGGCCGCACGACCGAGGTTGATTACATCAACGGCGAACTGGTCGCGCTGGCCGAGCGGGTCGGCACGGCGGCGCCGGTCAACCGCAAGATCGTCGAGCTCGTCCGCAAGGCGGAGGCCGGCGCAAGCCCACTGTCGCCGGCGGCGCTGCGCGAAGCCGTGCTCAGCCGCTAACGATAATCGGGTTCCACCGTCGCGGCATGATCTCCGGGAGCCGGCGCGTCGGACGCGCGATCCTTGGTCCAGAAATACAGTCCGCCAATGGCGGCAGAAAACACGATTAGACTGACCACCATCACCGCCGAATAGGGCTGGACCAGCGCGAAGACGTTGGCGCTGTCGGTCGATCCGGCCTTTTCCGCCCCAGCCACGGCGAAGGCGTAGATGACGCCCATCAGGCTTTCGCCGACGATCAGGCCGGTCGCCATCAGCACGCCCATGCGCTCGGCGAAGGCCGGGCTCTTCGATTGCAGGGCCCAGCGACTGTAGAACCAGCCGAGCACGGCGCCGAACGGGATCAGCAGATCGGCCTCGAGCGGCAGGTAAATGCCCATGCCAATCGCCAAGGGCGGCAGGTGCAGGCGCTTGCCCGACGTGCGCTTCAACACTTCGTCGACGATGACCGCGATCGCGCCGATGATCGCGCCCTCGCGGATCAAGCCCCAATCGAGGTCGCCGCCAAGCACGCCCTGGGCAATCGTCGAGATAATCGCCGCCTGCGGCGCGGCCAGCGCGGTTTCCTTGGCGCCGGGCGCGCCCTGGAAGGTGAACGCGGTATTCATCAGATCGAGGATCGGCGGAATGACGATCGCGCCGAACACCACACCGAGGATCAAGGCGACTTGCTGCCGCCACGGGGTCGCTTCGACCAGCTGTCCAGTTTTCAAATCCTGGAGGTTGTTGTTGGAAATGGTGGCAACGCCGAAAATGATCGCCGTGACGAACAGAGCGAAGGCGACCAGCGACTTGGTCTGGTCGCCGCTGACCCCGGGGAACAGCGCCGCGAGGATCAGGGCAATGCCCAATACGGACAGGATGCCGACGCCGGAAATAGGACTATTCGAGGCGCCGATCAGCCCCGCCATGTAGCCGCACACCGCGGCAATCACGACGCCCGCGACCAACGTGTAGATGATGCTAAGCCCGATGGTCAGGCCCGGCGCGGCCGCGATCGGCGCGGTATTCCCGAACGCATAGAGCAGCAGGCCGATCGGGATCATCGAAACCAGGATCGTGCCGGCGACGATGCCGATCGGAATATCGCGTTCCGTCAGCGGCAGGTCGGCAGCGCGACCGGCTTTGCGCTCACGGCTGGCGATGAGCGCCGAGCGGATGCCGGCGACGATCGGTCCGATGATCTTGAGCAGGGTCCAGATCGCCGCGACGCCAATGGTGCCTGCGCCGACCATGCGGGCCTTTTGCTTGAACGCCGCGCTGACCAAAGTTTCGAGATCGGGAGCCGCAATTTGGGTCACGAAGGCGACGTCCTGGGTCCAGTGGGGGACGATGAACACCCAGGTGATCAGCATGCCAATGACCATCGCCGCGCCGACCGCGACGCCGACCAGGTGGCCGACGCCGATCAGGGCCATCGACAGGCTCGCGGAAATGGCCGAGCCGCCGGTGCCGACCTTGAACACTTTGCCGGCGGTGTCGGTCAGCAACCGCGTCTTGGCGATCAGGAAGTAGAGCGCGGCGACGATGGTCGATCCGGCGATCAGCACCAGGCCGCGCTTGTTTTCCTCCGCCCCGCCGACGCCGCTGCCGACCTTGAGCACCTCGGCGGCGGCCACACCTTCGGGATAGGGCAAGTCCGTCCCGGTGACGAGCGCGCGGCGCAACGGCACCGAGTACATCACCCCGAGGATGCCGCCGATGCCGATGACCGCGACCGACAGCCAGTAAGGGAAGTGATTCCAATATCCGATCATGATCAAACCGGGCAGCACGAAGATGATCGCCGACAGCGTCCCCGCCGCCGAGGCGATGGTCTGAACGATATTGTTTTCCTGGATGGTGGCGTCCTTGAACGCCTTCAGTATGGCCATCGAGATCACCGCGGCCGGGATCGAGGTCGCGAAGGTGATGCCGATCTTGAGGCCGAGGTAGACGTTGGCCGCGGTGAACACGACGGTGATCAAGGCGCCAAGGATAATCCCGCGGATCGTCAGTTCTTTGACGTCGCCGCCGGCGCGCAAGGCGGTTCCTGCTCGAGCCATCAAATCTTCCCTTCGTCCTGGAATTACAATTTTTGGCAGTCGCTGGCGGGCGCCGGCGTCGAGTGGCGGCGGACCACCTGCCACCGTCCGCCATCCAGTACCCACACATCGCTCAGCATGACGCAATCCTCGATCACCCGACCGAGATATTTGAGGCGCCATTTGGCGTGGACGGTACCGACCATCATCTGCTCGAACACGGCGGCGTCGCGGACGTCGAGTTCGATGCTTTCGACTTCGCGCCGCTCGATCGCGTCGAGCCACTCCTGGCGGCCCATCATGAACGCGCCGGTCGAGCGCGTGCCGATCAGCACGAATTCCGGATGGATCAGCGCCTTCAGCTTACCCATGTCCTTGCGGCACAAGGCATCGCGCCATTCGCGCTCCACCGCTTCGATCTGTTGCAAGTTTTTATCGGCCACGCATTCCCTCTGCCGGAAAGTCTTTACGGCGCATCGCGGAGAAAGCGAATCTCAGCATCGTAACGCTCCATCACGAGGCCCGTGCCGTCAAGCTTGAGCGGTTCATCGCGGAAGGCGACATGGCCGAGATCATTGGGACGAAAGCGCAACGACAGCCGATGCCCGCTGGCGGGCGACAGGTGCAGCGGCGCGCCCGCAACGCCGAACATCGGGACGATCGGGATGACAGTCGCAACCGCGCAATTTTCGAGATGAACGATACCGCGCTCGTCGGCCTGCGCCAGGCGCAGCACCTTGGGGGAAGCCGCAAAGGCGACCAGGACGTCGGGCGCGGAGCTCCAGCTGAACTTGCCCCAGTCGATCGACAGGGACAGCGTGCATTTGGGCGCGGGCGTATCGCGGACCAGATCGAAGGTCGGCTCGTTCGGCATCGGCTTGCTGGTCAGGTGAACAGCCTTTCCGTCGAACGACCAATCGCCTTCAGCCTCCTCATCGACCGCGCCGTAAGTGAACGCATAACGAAAATGGCCGCCCGGCTGGAGCTCGAGGCCGCCGGCCATTTCCATCTGGTGGATTTGGTAGGTACCCGCCGGCGACGGGGTCGCGGCCGCGACCACGAACGGCGACAGCAGCAGCAAGGTCAGGCGGCGCATCGACCGCAGCCTAAGACGAAAACGGTCACGCCGCCAAGGCCGCGAAAGTTTGCTAAGTTGGCTCCTCAGCGCGCGAGGCGCGCGGCGGCAAATTGCCGGCCAGGTAGGCGCGCCTTGGTCGGGGCAAGGGCGAAAGCAGATACATGGACGCGACATCTGCCTGCATAAGCCACAGCTGGGGTGCTGTAGGAAAGCAAATAGGAATGGGGCGCATGTCCGCTTTCGACCCAAATCGGACATTTAGGAAAGTTCCGCCAGCGTTCGAACAACAATCCGCGGAGATGATTCCTGCATCGCGATTGACAGACTCGCGCGCTTAGGAGCAGTGCGCTCGTGGCCGCGCGTCTGTTGCGCACTCACCACGACCGATTTTCAGCGTTCCCGCAAAGCCCCGCGCGGAGGCAGGCGACGATGAAATCGGCAATCATGCTCGCATCAGCAATACTGGCGCTGCAATCACCGTCGCCACGGCCGGTAAGCACGGTCGTCCGCTACGACCTTCAGCGACATGACCTCAGCACAAGCGCATGGGAAAGCCTACAGGCGCTGGTGACTTTCGCGCCAGGTGCACCCTTCCGAAGGCACAAGCATCCTGACGAGGAGATCATTTACGTGACGCAGGGAACGATCGAACATGTAGTCGCGGGCAAGCCGATTGTCGTGAGAGCCGACGAAGTACTGTTCATTCCGAAAGGCACAATTCACGCGGCGCGAAACGCCGGTAAAGGCACGGCCGGCGACCTTGCCAATGATGTCGTGGAAAGAGGCAAGCCGCTGACCGAGTTCGCGAAGTGAACGCGGCCATCGAAAAATCAATGGTGCCAACACGGCGGGCATTTCTCACCGGAGCCGCCGCCACTGGCGCGCTCAACCTCGCTCCAACAGCGCTTATAGCAGGGGACCTCGTGATGGATACGAAGACCGAAGCCCGACCTGTCGGCAAAGAAGCACCGCGACCACAAAATGCGAACCTGTTCCTTGTCGAGGATCTCGATAACGACAGCAAGACCGGAAGCTTGGCGCAAAGCGATCTGACTGCGCTTCGCGCCGTGGCGGACTGGACCAAGACCTTTGTGATCCGCCCTCACAAGGATCTCGGACGGACTGGGCCGGTGTGTCCATTCACGCCTGTCGCAATAGACCATAAGGCCCTTTGGCTCGCGCCCGAGCGGAGCGCCGGCAAAAGCAAGTCCGACATCATCGAACTCATCAAGGGATATCAGCGGCTGCTGCTGTCCAATCCTCCGAACGACGGTGAGGTCGCCGCCGATAAAGCAATCGTCGTCGTGTTTTCTGATTTGCCGGCGGCGCGGGCGAAAGACTTCATTGGCGGCGCCTTGGAGCCAATTGCGATTCCGTCTTACGTCAATGATGGGCTCGTGATGGGCCCCTTCTACGAGGGCAATGACGGCACCGCCATCTACAATCCCAACTTCCGACCCTTCACCTCACCGGTGCCGTTCATGCTAATGAGGCGTGCGGTGGTTAGTGACTGGAAATTCTTCCTCAACAATGATGCATGGTTCGATCTTTGGGCAAACCGTTACGGAGAGTCCGGAACCAAGGCGCTCGCAGACGAAATCCGGCGCTTGCCCTGGAATGCGAAGCGCGGCTGAGCACATCAAGGTCGGCGGTGCCTT